>Ga0210383_10000043_pt1 | contig 136791 bp, 96 predicted proteins | sample IncBWC14OmetaG_FD_160072 | JGI IMG/M metagenome (GOLD analysis project Ga0210383, IMG submission 160072) | Forest soil microbial communities from Barre Woods Harvard Forest LTER site, Petersham, Massachusetts, United States - Inc-BW-C-14-O ...
GCAAAGACTGTGATTCGCTCCGGCTTCGGACTGTTTTATCAACGCTTCGATATCGCCAACTTCCTCACCCTCGAACGGTTCAACGGCGAAACTCAACAACAATATGTTGTGACCAATCCAGATTTTTTCCCCACGATACCCCCAGTTTCCTCACTCACATCCGCCGGCTCCCAACAAGCCATCGAGAAGCTCAGTCCTAACATCCGCGCACCTTATGTAATGCAGTCGGCATTATCCGTCGAGCGGCAACTACCAGCCCGCACAACACTAGCTCTTACGTACGTGAACTCGCACAGCTCCAATCAATTCTTGACCAACGACATTAACGCGCCGCTCCCGGGCACTTACAATCCGCAGGCTCCTGGGAGCGGAACGTATCCGCTTGGCACTCCCGGGGCAGTCTTCGAGGTTGCTTCCTCGGGGACGTACAATCAAAACGAATTGATCGCCAACATGAATTCAAGAATCAGCGGGTCAGTTTCGCTATTCGGCTCCTATGTCTACAATCATGCGCTCAGCAATACCGACTACTCCCCTCCTCCGCGAAATACCGATTTCAATCCCGCCATCAGCTTTGGCGCACTCGGCGTAGGAACATCTCCAGCAAATCCGTACAGCATGGCTGGGGAATATGGCCCGGCGTCCACCGATATTCGCAATCAGGGAACGTTCGGCGGCTCCATCGCGATGAAATGGGGATTCTCCTTCAATCCGTTGCTGATCTTGGAGTCGGGCGCGCCATTCAATATCACCGTGGGGCAGGACTTGTATGGGGACACGCTGTTCAATGGCCGCCCAGGAATCGCCCTGGACCCGACGCGACCGGCCTTAGTATCTACGAAGTATGGCTTGCTCGATCCCAATCCGATTCCTGGCGAGGAAACTCTGCCTCGCAACTTTGGCCGCGGGCCGGGCCTCGTCTTGGCGAACATGCGCATTACGAAATCTTTCGCATTCGGCCCTGCGGGCGAAACCGCTGCGCCCGCGACTGGTGGACGGCGTCCTGCGACCGGGCCGTTCAGCACAGGAGGAGCGTCTGGAGGTTCCTCGTCAACGGGTCATCGCTATGTTCTAAGTGTTTCCATGTCGATCCGCAACATCATTAATCACGACAACCCAGGTCCGATCATCGGGAACATCACGTCGCCGCTGTTTGGGCGTGCAAACCAGCCGTACGGCGCTGGGTCGCTTGGAGGCACTGGCTTCTCTGAGTCCGCGAATAACCGCAGACTAGAACTGCAAGTCCGATTTCGTTTCTGAGGCTGGCGGGTGGCGAAGAGACAGTCGGGGTGGCGCACCCTTCGGTTTTCAAACGTGCGGGTTTTGACTCTGGACTGTTACACCAGCGCCGCTAACCGGGCCCGATCTTCACATAGGCAGACTTTGACTGTTCATTGAATTGCGTAGTCCCTTGATCATACCGAAGCTCTCTGGAACATCCGGCAAAACGAAAACTTTTCCCGCTCCCCATTCCAGCGATCCTTACGGTGCACAATCCAGGGAGACGAAATGTTCGGCCATCCAAGAACCTACTTCGGCGAGTTGGATAGCTTTGAACGGGATTCCGTTGGGCGATCTGCGGGCGCCGGCTTGCACTTAGCTCAGGACAACAGCGTTATAGACCATATGCAGGACAACCGCTGGAGCAAGTCGGCCTGTTTTCTTGAACAGCAGCGCATTGGCGATCCCTAACAAACCAACCGGCAACCAGGAAAGCGGTGGATGGTAGATTGCAAAGAAGGCTGCACTGCCAAGGACGGCGCGCCAGCCGCCCCATTCTCGATCCAAAGCCCTGAAGAGCAGTCCACGAAAAAGATACTCTTCCGCGAACGGCGCGAACCCGACCGCCATCACGGCATAAGAAATCTTCAAGTCCGGTATTTTGGCCATCTGCTCTTGCGACTGGCGTATAAGCTCAGCGACCGGCGGAACGTGAAGCAAGATCGCCAGGTATCCGCGCGCGAACAAACCCAATAGCAACCCCCCTGCTGCTCCTGACAGCAAAGGCCAAATAGATTCTCCCGCAAGAATCCAGACGCGACGCCACCAGTGTTTCGGTTCCTCTTCTTGAGCGGGTCCCCAACGCCAGACATCTCGGGCCGAGACGCCGCGCCCGCTCAGAAAATTTGCTGTTCCTAAGGAAACGATCACTGCACTGAGGCCATAGCTGATAGCCTGCGCGATGGCGAAGTTCTCACGCCCGGCGGCCACCGATGCAATTCCCGTGAATACCGCTCCTCCCTCAATCAAAATACTGATCGCGACCATCGCGTGCATCAGCGTGGGTGGCGGCGGGAGTTTCTCCGACCATGGATCGTACAGGTAGGGCAAACGTGAGCGAAAGTTTTGCCACATTGCGGCCGCTGTGATATAGGAGTACACGATGCCCACGACGGCAATGTTCCACTGTTGTGTGAGCACGCCCACGCAGAACGTCAGCATGCCAAGTTGAGCCGCCCACTGTCGTCCAAAGGGTATTTTTTCCCGCTCGCCGGACGACGAAGTTACCGTAACCAACGTGACTGTTTTTTCGGCCATGCTCCGGCCAAAAATGAACCAGCCGACACCCACGAGCGCGATTTTCCAGATTTCGGTCGGAAAGAGGAAAGCTGCATAGCACAGCACTACGGCCACTAAACCCGAGGAAATTAGCGACCAAAGCCAGGCCTTGGCCTTCAATAGGCTTTCCAGGCCTCTTGGCCAAGTTAATGCAATCCATAGTGCGCTTCCCTCAGAGGAAAGCGATTTTGGTCCCAATATCCAAAGAAAATAGGTCCCAAATAAAATCCCCACGCCGCACAGATAATTCCACGCACCCTGCGCATGGGCCAAAATCCCCCGCAAGTTAAAAACCTGAAAACCCGCCACGGTCAGCGGTATGAGAATGGTCTGGACAATTGCGCTCCGGTCTCGGATGAACCACAGAAACTCCTTGCGGTAAAGCGGCTCCTTGCCGAATCGCGTTCCTTTCCTTCCTGGCGCCGCGGGTCGTGCATCGGCTGAAGAAAAGTTGCCGCTGAGCCCTCGCTGGGCTCCCCATACGCTGAACCACACGGCGCCCGTGATCGCCACGCTCGCGGCGATCCAGCAATGCATAATTCCCCACGGAAAGGAAAAGGATCCGTCTGACTGCCCACCCACAAACAACCGTAACCACGGCCATGGCACAACCGCAAAGAAGCTGAGGAACTTTCCGATGGCGGAGACTATCTTTGGGATAAGGAGGACCCCTGCAAACATCAGTACCATGGATGCGTAACCCATCCAGCTCATGAGCCCAATCATGGCCCCGCGCGAACGTGGTGAAAATCGAAGCGTAACTCCGATCTCCAGCGCTTTTCCGAGACACGCTGCCGCGATCGCTAGCGGGATTCCCGCAAGAAGCGCTGCCAGAATTCCCAATTCCTGCCCGTAGACAAGACCGTACAAAATCCCCACAAATACGGGTGGTCCCCAATACGTCGGGTTGGCCGCAAGCGGAGACAGCATCTCCGCGAGAAAGACCGCTCCTGTCCTCACAGGATGAGTAAATAACCACTCCCACATCGGATATGTGCGACGCTGAGTATCCAGTTCCAGACCTTCTCCCTGGAAAACCAGCATCGCTCCCCACCACAGAAGAACTACGGAACCCAACATTCCCGCCATCGGCCCTGCTTTTAGAAAAGCAGTAAATCCAGGAGACGCTTCATCACTGGTGATGAAATTACTCGCGCCGTGATTTCGCGCCGCATTCCGTAGTTTCCGTTCGATGTCCGTTTCCGTGCCCCCATACCTTTCGGCCAAGTTCTTGGCCTCGGAGGTGTAGAAATGGGTGGGGAGTGATTGACCGTCTGTGCTTGGGGAGTCTGCGAACGCTTCCCGCGCTGCCTCCATAAACTGGCGGCTGACAACGATTTTCCCGTGGCGCTCGGCTTCCGCGCGTTCACCGGAATCTACGGCGACGCTTACAACGAATGCCGCAAGACCGCTAATAATGAGTCCGAAAAGTATGGCGAGCAGGAATCCAAGTCCGCTCCAATCCGTCGAGTCTTTGCCGGCGCGATTTTGCAGTAACTCACGTTGCCGTCTTCGCCTGCCGGCGCTTCGTTTTCGTGTTGCGCCAAGCAGCACTCGCACCGTATGCCAAAAGCTGGGTCCGGTGCCGAGCTCGCTCTTCATCTTTGTGGGGGACGGGCAGTAAGTTTTAGAAAGACCTCTTCCAGGCTTGCTTGTTCGTAGGTAGCGAGCAATTCCGGCAAAGATCCCTTCGCGACGACCGTGCCTTCATTAATGATTACCGCGTGGGAGCAAAGCTTGGTCACATGATCCATCAGGTGCGTCGAAAACAGGACGGTTGTCCCTTGCTGGGCCCTCTCAAAGATAAGGTCGTAGAAAAGATGCGTTGATTCGACATCGAGCCCATTCGTGGGCTCATCCAGAATCAAGAGCTTCGGTTCATGTAACAGGGCTAGCAGCAATCCGAGCTTTTTCTTCATCCCTCGGGAATATTCTTCGGCGTAATCGTTAATGTCCTTGGTTAGCCGGAGTTGGGCGATGACCGACCTGATGCGCTCCATCGTCGCTTCCACCTCCAGTCCATGCATAGCCGCGCTAAGCTCGAGCACTTCGTAGCCGGACAAATAGGAATAGAAAATAGGCTCGTCCGGCAGAAACCCGATCAACCGTTTGACTTCCACGCGATCGTCAAACGCATCGCGCCCATCAATCAGCAGTTTTCCCTCGGTCGCTTTCAGGATCCCCATAAGCAGCCGGAAGAGAGTTGTTTTCCCGGCGCCGTTCGGACCCAACAATCCGCAAATTTGTCCAGATGGAACAGAAAACGTTACGTCCTTTAGTGCTACTTTGTAGCCGAAAGACTTCATGACGCCGTCAATCTCTACCAGGGCGGAGGATCGCTCGACTTGATCTGCGAGCGGGAGACTCGGCGCTTTGTCGTCCAACTTGAGAGGGGTGTCCGGCATGTTGGCCATTGCAGTGTAACCGGAATCACTAATTGGCTGCATGAGCATACGAAAAACTCTTTAAATTCCGAAGTCACGTGCGGGTTGCGCCAGATTCTGGATGCCGCACACTCCGGCCAACCCGAAACTCTCTGGAACATCCAGCAAAACGAGAACTTTTCCCGCTCCCCGTTCCGGCTATCCTTACTGTGCACAATCCAAGGAGAAGAAATGTTCGGCCATCCAAAAATCTACTTCGGCGAGTTTGAGCGACTCTCCGAGCAAATCCAGGAACCAGAGCACCTCATATCCGCGGTAGCGTCCATTCACCGCCTCACTCCGCAACATGCCACCGACATCTACCACGAGTGGAGCAAGCACACCCACCACCAACAACCTCTAACCGCCGCCGGCGAATAAAGTTTCCCGTTTTGGTCCTTGACAAGTAGTTACTTCAGGTGTATAAGTAGTCCTAGGCAATACTGTGATTCTTTTCGTCGGCCGCCAGCAACTTGCTGGCGTTTTTGCTTTTAGGGCGTCCGCGCGTCGAAACGCCGCCCAAAGCATTCCATCTTTTTCCACAACGAGTAAACATGCGACGCACAGGAATGCCAGCAACTCCATTGCTTTCATGCGCTTATGTACAACTCTCTGGATACCGGGGGGTGGGGCCCCACTCTAGCCAATCCGCCGGAACAACATCCGCAAGGGTAGGCAAAAGCCTCTAACCCTTTAAGAATGAAATCTTTTGCAGACCTCCGCTACCTAAACTCATTGTTTTCAGATGTTTTCAAAAAACGGGGGCGGGGGCACCGTTTCTACCCAGGCGTTGAGACGAACGAACTTCATCCCAAACTGGTAGGCGCGCAAAGTTCACGCCCAATCGCTTCAGACAAGTAAACACGGACCGCTAAGAGAAATGCAGTAAGCGAAGCCGAAAGGATCAGAGACGAAGCGCCGAAGCGAGCACCGCCGAAACGAGCTAGGACGCGCCGCATCGTGCACAACTTCCTCTCCGGAAGTTTTACTTTCGTCTTTCAACTGTCGACTGTCGACCTCCTCCGGTGGTAGGCTTCCCGTTTGGTAGCTCGGAGGAAAGAAAGTGAGCCTAACCGCTCCGCCAGATCATCTTCATTCTCTCTCAGGCTTGGAAGGCCGCCGCAGCACGCGCATCGACCGCACTGTTCCGCTCGTCGTGCTCGGCCAAACCAAAACGGGACTCTCCTTCCAGGAAAAAACGTCGACCGTCAGCTTCAATCTTCACGGCTGCCGCTATCCCTCGCGCCACGAATATCCTGTCGGAGCCTCCGTCGGCCTTCGCGTCCTTCAACCGGACGGCGAAACCATCTCTCCCGTCATTCGCGCCTTTGTAAAATCCGTCCATCCGCCTGCAAGCCCGCGCGAACTTTTCCAGGTCGGCGTCGAACTCGAATCACCGGCGAATATCTGGAATCTTTCTCCCGCGCCGTCGGATTGGAATCGCTTGCTGGGAGGCAGCATAATGTCAGCTGGCATGGCCACAGCCGCAGCTCCCGCGCTGGAGCCACCCCCTCCGCCCGCCGCTGCACCCGAATTTTCGCCGGTTGCCTCGCCAAGTGTCGCCGCAACCGAAGCGAGAACCAGCCAGATAACAGAGTTTCCCTCGCCGTCTCCAGCTGCAGCCGGCGCGCAAACTGGAAAAGAAGCCGCTCCCTCAAAACCGGAGCGAGTCGCTATCACCATCGACCAGCTCGTCGCCGCCATGCAAGGCAAGCTGCAAGCTGCCGCGGAAAAAGTCGTGCAGAACGCGCTGTCCGATCATCTTGATGAGGCCATCGACGTGGCCCTGGCCCGCGTGGAAGGCGTCCGCGAACGTAATCTTCAGCAGCTGGGCGAATTTTCCGAGCAACGCATGGAATCGCTGATTCGTTCTTCTCGCGAAGAAATTCTCGGCCATCTCGAGTCGCGCCTCGGCGAAGTCCAATCCCGCTGGGAAGAGCAGCACAACGCTTACCGCGCGCAAGCCGAAGAAATCGCGCAGCGCCTCGAAAAACTTTCCGCGGACATGCAGCGCAATCTTGCCGAATCGCAAAAATTCATAGAAAAAACCACTCGCGAAATCGAGCCGCAAACACGTGGCCGGCTTGGCGAATCGCTCGGCCAGGCAACCGAACAATTTGAAGCCGCCGCCGACCGCATCTCCGATCGTCAGCTCGTTCGCGTGATGGAAGCCACGCGCATGGTCACTCGCGAAGCTGCCGCCCAACTCGACGCCCGCGTCGCCGAATCCCGCGCGCTCTTGCACAGCGCTTCTGGCGCCACTCTCGAAGAGTTCCGCCGTCAAGCCGAAGTCCAAGTCGATCTGGCAATCTCGGAAACCACCGAGCGCGTCCGGTCCGCCCTCTCCGCTCTCGACGCGGAAAGCCGCGCCGCCTGCGAAAATCGCCGCCGCACCATGATCGACGACGTCACTCGCACCACCGAACAATCCACCGAGCAGTTCCGCACCGGCATCAAAGCCTTTCTCTATTCCTGCCTGGTAGCCGCCGTCGGTGCCGTCGACGAACACGCCAAAACCACGCTCGATGGCATGGTCAAAGATCCCAGCGGCTCACCCCGCTCCATCGGCGATATCACCGACATCAGCGATATCACAAAAATTCCACCCGACGACGAACAACCAAATTAGCAAAGTGTCGCGAGGCGAATCCTTCGTAGGGGCACAGCACTGCTGTGCCCGTCCTTATTCATCCGGCTGTTGAGTTTTGAAAAGTGAGAAACTGTGAAAAGTATTTAGCTAGCCGCCACGCCCAAACCAAATTCGCGATGCACAGTGATCAAAGCGGTCTTCGCCGCCTTCTCTTCCACCACGAAGGAAATATTCGACTCCGATGATCCCTGCGCAATCGCGATCAAGTTGACGTTTTCGCGGCCCAATGCATTGAACGTGCGTCCCGCAACCCCCGGCGTCCCGCGCATATTCTCGCCCACCACCGCAACAATCGCGATATTGGAATCGATCGTGATGTGTTCCACCTTCTCGTGCGCCAAATCTTGCGCAAACTCTTTGCGCAACGCCTCGACTGTCCGCTGCGCATCCACTGCAGACACAATGAAGCAAATATCGTTTTGTGATGACGACTGCGAAATCAGCAGCACATTCGCGCGCACTTCCGCCGTCGTCGAAAACGTCCTACCCACAACATCCGGCAATCCCACGATCCCTGGTCCGCCCACGCTGATCAGCGCCACGTCCTGTATCGCCGTCAGCGCTTTCACGCCGCCGCCGATGCTGCGGCCTTCGGGCGTTATCTTCGTCCCTGCTCGCTCTGGTGCAAAACTGTTGCGAATCCAAACCGGAATCGCCGCCTGCATCACGGGCTTCAGCGTTTTCGGATGCAAAACTTTCGCGCCAAAAAAAGCCAGCTCCGCGGCTTCGCGATACGAGATCACTGGAATCGTTCGCGCTTCCGGGACGAGCCGCGGATCAGCAGTCAACACGCCATCCACGTCCGTCCAGATAATCACTTCATCCGCGCTCAGTGCCGCGCCAAGAATCGTCGCCGAATAATCAGAGCCGCCGCGGCCGAGCGTCGTCAATTTTCCTTCCGTTGTCGCGCCAAGAAAGCCAGTCACGACCGACACGATTCCTCTTTCGATCATCGGACGCAACCGCACCTCGCATTCTTCCCGGGTGCGATCCATCAACGGTTCCGCGCCTCCGTGGAACGCGTCCGTAATAATCACTTCCGTCGCATCCACTGCTTCGCTTTGCAGGCCCAGCTCGCGAACCGCTCCCGCCACCAGTGGCGCAGATAATCTTTCACCCAAACTCGATATCGCATCCAACGTTCGCGGCGTCAGCTCACGCAGCAGCGCCGTTCCTTCAAACAACCTACTCCCTTCGCCAAAAACTTCCTCCAGTTCTTCTCTAATAGCGTTCCGCGCAGCCTCATCCCGAACCAAAGTGCTCAGCGCCTGTTCATGCTGCGCGCGCAGCGCGCTCAAAACCGCCGCTCCCTGCCCGCTCTCTCCAGCACCAGCGCGCATCGCCGCTTCAATCAATCGGTTCGTCACGCCGCTCATCGCGGAAACGACCGCCACGCACGCTCCCTCGCGCGCTCCCTGCGCAATAATCTGCGCCGTCCTCGCAATGCACCCCGCATCCCCCACGGACGTCCCGCCAAACTTCATCACCTGCAATCGCGCGCCCATTTCTTTCGGCCTTCCCTCAGTTTCTCTGAGATATCTACTGCAAGTTTACCTTGAGTGTTGGCTGGATTCGCTCGGAGGAATCTTACTCGTTGCCTAAGCCGGGAGCCGCGCTAAGCGGGGTGGACTAAGGCCGGTCCCAATCGAGGGCGTAGATTTCCTGGATGCTGGCGTCGCGAACGACAAGAGGGGATTCGTCGGGGGCGAGGCCACTCCAGTTGCCGAAGGCACTTCCGGCCGCTTGAAAATGTTTCAGGCTGAAAATGGGCTCCAGCTTGCCGTTGCTGATTTGGACGCGGAAGTAGCTTTCTTGATTGTCGAGAATGCCGTCAAAATATAAAAAGCGGCCGTCGTGCGACCACGTCGGATACGCAACAAAGAGGCTGGCGAGCTCCGTCCATTTCTGCGTGGTGAAATCAAAAAGCATGAGCTTGAGCGAGTCCAGCGGAATGGCCGCGATGTAACGTCCGTCTGGAGACCACCGCGGAGAATACAAGCCATCGGAGCCCGGCAGCTTCACTGGCTTTCGCGTTTTCAGATCGAGAACGTAAACCGCTGAGCCCTGGTTGTTCAGCGAATTCTCTCCAAACGCGAGTGATTTGCCATCCGGCGACCAGCTGGGATCCGCCGAGTTGATGGTGCTTCGAAAGATGAGTTCGGGAGTGCCACCCTGCGCCGGAACCAGATAGATTTGCCAGGGCTCGCCGGGCGGATGGCCGAAGAAGACAATCTGCTTGCCGTCGGGAGACCAGCGAGGCAAATAAGCCAACATCGGCGGAAAAACCAGCTGCAGCTTTTGCGTTCCGTCCAGCTTGCTTCGCCACATCGTGCCGTCTGAGACGTCGTTGTAGGCGACCCACTCTCCGTCGCGAGAAAAGTCGAGCCCCATGGCCGAAATTCCCGAAAGAAAGGGCGCGAGCTGTTTGGACGAGGCGTCATAGCGCAACAACTCCCCGCGCGGCTGCCAGCCCTGGACAAAGAGTTTCTTTCCGTCGCGGCTCGGGACGGGATCGCCAACATTCATCGGCCCGGTCGTCAATTGCACTGGCGCCTGGGGCGTAGCGCGGAGAAATCCGCCGTGTTCGTTGATTGCCCAGAGGTCTGCAGTTGCGTCGCGCCGCGCCTGAAAAACGAAATACTTTCCGTCTGGAGTCCATTTGCCGCAACATTCGTTGGGAGCATCGCTCCAACCCGGCAGCAAAAGATGAAGATTGCTGCCGTCCGCGGAGGCTTCCCAGATGGCGCGGTTATTGGTCTTGGGATCGTTGACGGTGAAACGCAAGATCGATCCGTCGGGCGACCAGCGGATGTTGTCGACAGTTCCCCCCGCTAGCAAGAGCCGCCGCGGTTCGCCTCCATCGCTTTTTGCCAGAAAGATTTCATTCGCTTTGCAATACGCGATCTGCTTGCCATCGGGCGACCACGCTCCGGCATGGCCTTCCAGGCTCCCCAAGCGCCGTGGTGAACCGCCAAGAACAGGGACGCTCCAAAGCGGGCCATCGAGAGCTGTTCCCCGCGCGGTATTCATCAAAAGCGCGGAACCATCGGACGAAATATCGAACACATTGGAAAACCCCGTGTCCTCCAGGGAATTGGGAACGGGAAAGGTATCGCCGCCGGTCACGGAAGTTTGGGAAAGGGCCGATTGCCCCTCGATAAAGTAGAGCCGCGAACCGTCCGTGACCGCGTCCGATTTCGGCCGATTCGTGTTGGTGAGTTGGACAGTGCGCAGAACCCGTGGCGCCGCGACGGGGCGCGACGGCACATACCCAAGAATTACAGCGAGGGTGACGAGCGCGCCACCCACCAGCGCCCAGGTCTGCCAACGGGGAGAAGAATGTTTTTCAGGGGTTGCTTCGCGCGCGGCCGGCATGGCAACGCTAGCGCCCGATTGTCCCAAGTCCAAGTCGCGCTTCAAGCGCTTCAAGTCCGCGCGAAGTTCCGCGGCCGTCTGGTAGCGCAGATTGAGATCTTTCTCCAGCGCTTTCGCCAGAATATTTTCCAAGCCTGCGGGCAAACTCGAGTTAAATCTCCTGGCAGACGGAGCTGACGAATTCAGGATGCCGTCAAAAATCAAGGCAACGGCAGAGCCGCCAAAAGGAACTACGCCAGTGGCCATTTCATAGAGCACGACGCCCAGAGAAAACAGATCCGTCCGCGCGTCCAGCTCCTGGCCCCGCGCCTGTTCCGGCGACATGTACGCGACGGTGCCCACGGAGTTGCCCGCACTCGTGATGAGGCCCTCATCCAGAACGTGACGTTGCGTCGGAGTAGACATTTCGCCTGAAGACTCCGCCGACGGCTGTCGGTAGGCGGCGAATTTCGCCAAGCCGAAGTCGAGTATCTTCGCCGGTCCGCGATCCACCAGAAAAATGTTCGCCGGCTTGATGTCGCGGTGCACGACTCCTTTGGCGTGCGCCGCTTCCAGCCCATCGGCGATCTGAATGCCAATGTCCAGAAGTTCCGATGTGTCGATGGATTTTTTGGCGATGCGGCGCTTCAGAGTCTGGCCCTCGAGCAGCTCCATCACGATGAACGGACGCCCTTCGAATTCCTCGATATCGTAAATGGTGCAAATGTTTGGGTGATTCAAGGAGGAAGCGGTGCGCGCTTCGCGCCGAAATCGCCCTATAGCCTGCGGGTCCTGGGAAATATCTTCAGGAAGAAATTTCAGAGCAACATTCCGGCCGAGCCGAGTGTCCTCGGCTTTGTAGACGACGCCCATGCCTCCGCCGCCAAGTTTTTCCAGGACGGTGTAATGGGAGATCGTGCGGCCGACAATGGAAGAAGTATCTGCCACTCGCCCCGAAGTTTACTCCAGCCCCCGCACACGGGCAATCGCTCCAAACCGATGCCGCACTTGACCGCAATTCATGTCACACCCAACTGTGCCAAATGCCACATACAGAACTGCGAGCCGGAGTTACATTGACAGCAACTGGGGCGAAAAGGAGATGCAAAATGCCAAACCTTAAAACCATGAAGGCAGCCGTAGTAGACAAATTTGGCGAACCGTTGACGGTTCGGGAAGTACCTATCCCAACGCCAGGGCCCGGACAGGCTCTCGTGCAAGTGTTTGCGACTGGCGTATGCCACACCGACCTGCATGCGGTGGACGGCGATTGGCCAGTCAAGCCGATGATGCCGCTCATCCCAGGCCATGAAGGTGCAGGAATCGTCGCGGCTCTCGGGCCCGGCGTGACCCACTTGAAGGAAGGCGATCGCGTTGGAATTGCCTGGCTGCACAGCGCATGCGGACACTGCGATTATTGTCTCGCCGGATGGGAAACGCTTTGCCCGGAGCAGCAAAACTCCGGATATTCGGTGAACGGAACTTTCGCGCAGTATGCATTGGGACAAGCGGATTACCTGGGGAGAATTCCGAAGAACCTTTCGTTTGTGGATGCGGCCCCAATCCTGTGCGCGGGCGTTACCACGTATAAAGGATTGAAAATGACCGAAGCGCGGCCCGGCGAGTGGGTGGTGATCTCGGGCGTAGGCGGCCTCGGCCACATCGCGATTCAGTATGCCAAGGCCATGGGTCTGCATGTCGCAGCGGTAGATCTGGGTCCGGAAAAGATGACGCTAGCGCGGAAGCTGGGAGCCGAAGTCACGATTGATGCGAAGACGCAGGACCCGGTGAAGGAGATTCAAAAGCAAATCGGCGGGGCGCATGGAGCGCTGGTAACGGCGGTTTCGCCAATCGCCTTCAAGCAAGCCGTCGGCATGCTTCGCCGCGGCGGGACTTGCGTGCTGAATGGCCTGCCGCCCGGTGAATTTCCTGTTTCGATTTTTGACGTGGTGCTGAACGGCTACACGATACGAGGCTCGATCGTTGGCACTCGCCTCGATCTGGAAGAGTCGCTCGCGTTCGCCGGGGACGGCAAAGTGCAGGCCACGATTGAGGTATTGCCGCTGGAATCCATCAATGATGTGTTCAGCCGGCTCAAAAAGGGGCAGGTCAACGGGCGTGTAGTGCTCGGCCTCAAAGAGGAAGTTTTTGCGAGGCCGGCGTTGGCGCGGCTGGCGAGCTAATTCGTCTCTTCCTATTTCTAGCGTCGCGCTCACAAAGCTGTTCGTTGTTTACTTCGTACAGTTCGACGAGATGACATTGAGGGCAACGGTAAACTTCCACGGGAACTCCGATCGTGCCGCTGGTTATTAAATCGTTTTGATCGCCTGCGATTGCAGGGATCATCGTCTTCATACCATCCAGCTTGTCCATTCGGGGAAAATTCGCCCACTTCGGACAAGTTTTTTCGGATTCCATCTAGAACCTCTTTTTACCTAGAGCTTAACCGCAGGAGCGATTTCGCCCAACGGCTCTGCACTCGGCACGGATTCGTCGATGGCCCCGAGGAATCCGGGACCGTTCAGCGACAGAGTAAATTCGCTGCCAACACTCAGACCCACTCGCTGACCAGTGGGCAGATTTAGTTGCGCCTTTCCGTGTTTACCGTGAAGCTCAACCGATAGATGACTGTCACTGGATTGCACAATTCCTGTCACCTTCATGATCATTCTCATTTGCTTTAAATTCCTTTCTGTTTTTCATGTAGCAAAGTGAAACGCGCCTGAATTCCAGGCGACGCAAAAATTGCGTTTGGCTATGGACTGAAGAGGTCAGTCGGCTGCCAGAGGACAATTGCGGAAGGGACTTTCATTGTGACGCGTTGCCCGGCGGAGTCAAGAACGATGAACGCGGCACCAACAATCTAGTTACTCATATCTGGCCGCGGGCGGCCCAGCATCGCGCCTTTGGTTGAGCCTCTGGCGAGGCGGGTGCTATTCTGATTTCTATGGCGGATCCCGCTATCTCCCCGCCCGAACCAACGCCTGCAGCGCCGCTTGAACATTCGCGGCGGCAGCTCGAAGCTTTGCTCGAAGTGGCGGAATCGATCGCGCAGCATCGCGATTTGGCCGCACTTTTTCACGACCTTGCCGAACGGCTTCATTGTGTCGTGGACTTCGATTTCCTCACGCTGGTCCTGCACGACCCGGATCGCAACGTCATGCGGCTGCACATTCTCGAAACTCGCCTGCCAACACCCGTCAAGACTGGCAGCGAATCGCCGGTGGAAGGGCATCCCTCGGGCTGGGTTTGGCAATCGCAGCAGACGTTTGTGGTGACTGACACGGAGGAAGACCAACGCTTCCCCGATTTCCTTCACCGGCTGCGCGAAGTCGGCGTTCGCTCTTTGGCTATGGTTCCGTTGACGACGGCGCAGCACCGGCTCGGCGCCATGGGTTTCGGCCGGCTCGTTCCGCAAGTCATCACGGATACCGAGCTGCAATTCATGCAGCGCGTGGGCAGCCAGGTTGCCGTAGCCGTGGATAACGCGCTTAACTTCCAAACTTCGCAGGCCTACCAAATTCAGCTCGCCCGCGAGCGCGACCGGCTGCAGGTTCTTCTCGACGTCAACAACATTCTTGTCTCCACACGCGAGCTTCCCGAACTTTTCCGCGGCATCGTCACGTCTCTCGAAAAAGTGATTCATCACGACTACACCAGCCTCGCTCTTCGCGATTCCGCTTCCGGTCTCTTGAAAATTCACGCGCTAGATTTTTCCAGCCGCCCCGGCCTGTTCAATCAGGAAATCACGGTTCCTCTCGAAACCACTCCGTCCGGCATCTGCTTTACCACGGCGCAGCCGCTCCTCGCCCGCGGTGCCGAGATCGACCGTTTCTCCAATGAAATTATCCGCACGCTCCGGGCCGAAGGAGTACAAACCATCTGCTGCGTTCCGCTCATCACGCAGGGCCGCACTTTCGGAACGCTCAATCTCGCCAGCCGCCGCGAAGACGCTTTTCCGCACCAGGACGTCGAGCTGCTCCAGCAAGTCGCTGCGCAAATTGCCATCGCCGTGGAAAACGCTTTGGCTTTCAAACAGATCGACAAGTTGAAAGACAAGCTCGCCGAGGAAAAGCTCTATCTCGAAGAAGAAATTCGCAGTGAATTCAATTTCGAAGAGATCGTGGGCGATAGTCCGGCGCTCAAGCGCGCGCTTGCGCAGGTTGAGCTCGTCGCTCCTGCAGGAACCGCTGTATTGGTCACCGGAGATACGGGCACGGGCAAGGAACTGATCGCGCGTGCGATTCACAATCTAAGCCCGCGCCGCGAGCGCACTTTCGTAAAGATCAATTGCGCCGCCATACCCAGTGGACTTCTCGAATCCGAGCTGTTTGGCCACGAGCGCGGCGCTTTCACCGGCGCTCTGACACAAAAAATCGGCCGCTTTGAGCTGGCCGATCGCGGGACACTTTTCCTGGATGAGGTTGCCGACCTGCCGCTTGAGCTGCAACCCAAACTTCTCCGCGTCCTTCAGGAACAGGAATTCGAACGCCTGGGCAGCAATCAGACGCAGCGCGTCGACGTGCGCATCGTGGCCGCCACGAACGGCGATCTTGCGAAGCTCGTCGCCGAACGCGCCTTCCGCAGCGACCTCTACTACCGGCTCAACGTGTTTCCCATTCACATTCCCGCTTTGCGCGAGCGCCCGGAAGACATTCCTCTGCTGGTCCGCTATTTCGTGCAGAAGTTCAGCCGGCGACTGAACAAATCTGTCGCCTACGTTCCCGCGGAAGCCATGGACGCGCTGGTTGGCTACGCGTGGCCCGGCAACATTCGCGAACTGGAGAATTTCATCGAGCGCGCCGTGCTTCTTTCTCCCGGCAAAGAACTGCGCGTCCCTGTCAGCGAACTAAAGTCAAATGACGTGGCAAATCTCGCGGTAAATTCCGCCGCGGGCGCAGATTCTTCCTCCTCTACTTCTTTAACTTCTTTAACTTCCTCTACCCCATCGATTTCCACTCTCGAAGATGCCGAGCGCCAGCATATTCTCCGCGCGCTGCGTCAAACCGAGTGGCGCATCGCCGGGCCGAGGGGCGCAGCCGCGATCCTGGACATGAAACGCACGACGCTACAGGCGCGCATGCGCAAACTTGGCATTCGTCGCCCGGTTTAACGCACAGCCGCAGTAAGACTCGCGCGACTCCTTATCAGCTTTTTCACTTGTCATTCTTCTATTCGGGGAGTACATTCCGCTTCAACCAGCCACCTGCGAGGTCCCCATGAAGCTACTTCCCGGTCTTTCCGTTTTTTTGTCTTTGGGTCTTCTTTCTTTCGCGCCACCTGTTTCCGAAGCTCCTACGGGTTTCGATAACAAGAGCAACGGTTTCGTTGACGACGCCACGCACACCGCGGACCAAAACACGTTTGAAGAGGTCGAGCATCTCACCGACGGCCTTGGCCCGCTGTACAACGCGCAATCCTGCCGCGAGTGTCATCAGAATCCCACCACGGGCGGCTCGAGCCAGATGTCCGAACTGCGCGTCGGCCACAAAGATGCCCACGGCGTGTTTCAAAATCCGGAAGTGCCCATCAATCACGGCGCGGAGATCATCAAAGGCCGCTCTTTGATCAACGACCGCGCCATCTGCCCCAGCGGCGCTTTCCCCAGCTCGGAAATTCAGGAGCACGTCCCGGACACCGAGACGATTCGCACGTTCCGCGTTTCTCTGAATGTTCTTGGCGACGGTTTTGTCGAAGCGCTCTCGGACCAAACTTTGCTCGACCTCGCCAAGGATCAATGTAAAAAGAGCCACGGGAAAATTTGCGGGCAGGCACTCTACGTTCCCATCGTGGAAGCGCCGGGCAAGACTGCCGTGGGCCGTTTCGGCTGGAAAGATCAGCACGCCAGTCTTCTTTCCTTCTCGGGCGACGCATATCTCAACGAAATGGGCATCACAAACCGGCTCCAGCCCGACGAAGTCACAAATATTTGCAATACCGCTACCGAACCCAACGACACGCCTGGCGCCGACGGGCTTTCCGACATCGACCACTTCGCGCGATTTATGCGAGCTTCGGAAGCGCCCGCGCGCGACGTCACGCTCTCGCAGGCCGCCGAAGCCAAACAAGGCGAAATGATTTTCGACAAAGTCGGCTGCGCCACGTGTCACGTCGCGACGCTCACCACCGCGTCGGCCGGAACGGTGATTAATGGCGGGAACTTCACGATTCCGCCGGCGCTCGGCGGCAAGTCGTTCCATCCTTACGGGGACTTTCTTTTGCATGACGTTGGCACGGGAGATGGCATCGTCCAAGCCACTATCGAGCATTACGGCAGAAAAATTGCCGCGCATCCTGACTTGATGAGCTCTATATTCCCCAAGTTTCACAGCACTGCCAACAAAATCCGCACCGCGCCGCTTTGGGGCGTACGGCTGCATTCGCGCCTCATGCACGATGGAGCTTCCACCACGTTCACGGATGCGATTCGACGGCACCGCGGCGAGGCCGCGCACGTGACCGATGAATTTGAGAGGTTGAAACCAGCGGAAAAGAAAGCGTTGCTTACATTTTTGCTGTCTCTTTGACTTTTTGCGAGGTGAGAACTTTTTCTTTTCGGTCGCGCGGGCACTGCCTGCCGTGCCCCTACGAAGTCTTGCAGGGGAATGCGTCTTTACTCAAATTGGAGCAAGACGATCTCGGGATTCGAACCCAAACGCAGCGGCGGTCCCCACGTGCCGGCTCCGCTCGATGTGAACACTTGCATTTTTCCGATTCGGCTTAGACCGTAAACAAACTGCCGGTAAATTCGCCGCGCCATCCAGCTCCAGGGAATGAATTGACCGACATGCGTGTGCCCGGAGAGCTGCAATGAAACGCCGGCCGCTTCCGCAACTTCCGGATGGTCGGGTGCGTGGGTCAGGAGAATGCTCGCGCGTTCGCGATCCACGCCGACGTCTTGCAGAACCGAGGCGAAATGCGCGTCGTGCGTTGCATGCCGGTAGGGGACGCCGATGATTTGTAAACCGTCCGCTTCGACTTTCTCGTTGCTCAGCACGCGCACACCGGCCGCTTCCACCGCGCTCAAATATTGGGAGTCGTCGCCAAACTGTTCGTGGTTACCCGCGACAAAATAGACGCCGTGCGGCGCCGTTAATTTGCTCAATGGAGCCGCCGCTTGCCTGGCGTCGATCGCCGTGCCGTCGTACAAATCGCCCGCGATAAAAATCGCGTCGGGCTCTTCCTTCACAATCTTGGCGACCATGCGCCGCAGAAAACTGCCGTTTCGCACATGGCCCAGATGCACATCGCTGATCAGCGCTGCCTTCCGCCCGCGCCAAGCCTCGGGCAGATTCGCCAACCGAACGGTAATGCGCGTGACGCGCGTCCAGCTCGCGTTGAAAACGCCGTACAGGCCGGTCAAGATGGATGCGCCGAAAAAGGCCTCCACGATCAGGTGGAAACTCAAATTCAGCCCCGCCAGCCTGGTCATTCCGAAAACAATCCATGATGAAGCGGCTCCGAGAAAGAGAAAGCTCAGTAAGCCCAGCCAAATCGCTGCCGCGCGGTAAAACACGCGCAGCGCAGGACTGGTATAACGAAAAGCCAAGAGCGAAGCCGCAAGAAAACTCACGGACAAAAATCCCATCGTTACTTTCAACCACATCGGCCCGGCCGCCCCGCTTCCGGTGGACGAAAATGTCCAAGTCTCATACAAAAGCAAATGTGTTAAAAAAAGCACGGCCTGAATCACGGCGATGAAAGCCACTAAGCCCGATCGTATCTTCATGATTTATTAGATTCCTCAACCCGCCATTCGTATGCATGGCATTGGAACGCGCCCCCGGGGTCTTCCGCGCTCGGCAAGGCAAGGTAGCACAAGGCGTAGTTTGTGAAACCTCGGAATTCTTGCAGGGGGCGATCCATTCCCCCATAAACCTTTTCCATGAAACTCCGTCTAATTTTGCAATGTGTATAGAATGAGCTGGGTATAGCTATAGCTATAGCGTTCCGCCAATGAGCCCGCGAGGAGCCAAATCATGAAAAAAGCCCTGCTCTTGCTCTTATTGTTCAGCATAGTCAGCCCGCGCCCCGCCTTTGCGCAAAACCAAAAACTTCCAGAAGGTATCTGGCAGGGTTACGACGGAGAGTGGCTGCACGTCTCGCAGCAACTGATCGCGCTCGCCGAAGCCACGCCAGGGGAAAAATTCTCCTGGCGGCCCGCGCCCGGTGTGCGTTCGACGAGCGAAGTCTACATGCACATTGCGGAGGCCAATTTCTACTTGCTCAGCGTGACCGGCCCCAAGATGCCTGACGACTTGAAAGAAGGGATCGAAAAATCGGTCACCGCAAAAGCTGACGTGATCAACTGGCTCAAGCGCTCCCTCGAAGCCGTGAAGCAGGCCCATCTGGCGGTGACGCCGAAGGATCTCCAACGCAAAGTTCACATCGCCGATCGCGACGCCACCGTCGACGGAATGTATTTGCGAATCATTGTTCACGCCAACGAGCACATGGGCCAGCTCATCGCGTACGCGCGCATGACGGGCGTCGTCCCACCCTGGTCCAGCGGCTCCTAGCTTCTTGAAGCCGCTTGTTGGTTCCGTTCGCGTAGAGGCCGGGCTTCAGCCCGGCTCTTCGGTTAGAATCCACGGCATGCGCAAACCTGCTCTTGTCTTTACTCTTTTTTTGTCCGCCGCGCTGCTGTGTGCCGGACAGCGCCCCTCGCCCCCTGTAAACATTCAAGTCCACGCCGATCAACCCGACGGCCCGCTCCCGACCATCTGGAACTATTTTGGTCACGACGAACCCAACTACACGTATGCGCCCAACGGCAGACAATTGCTCGGAGAACTTGCGGCTCTCAGCCCCGTCCCGGTCCACATTCGCGTCCACAATTTGCTCACGACGGGAGACGGCTCCCCTTCGCTGAAATGGGGCTCCACGAATGTTTACACCGAGGATGCGCAAGGAAATCCCGTCTATAGCTGGACGATTCTCGACCGCATCTTCGATACTTACCACGAGTTTCGAATCAAGCCGCTCGTGCAAATCGGTTTCATGCCCGAAGCGCTCTCGACGCACCCGCAGCCGTATCGCCATAATTTTCCGCAAGGCTCAATTTTCACGGGCTGGGCCTATCCGCCGAAGGACTACCAGAAATGGGCGGACGTTGTGTTTCACTTTGCCGCTCACCTGCGCGACCGCTACGGCGAAGCCGAAACCAAGACCTGGCTTTGGGAAATCTGGAATGAACCCGACATCGACTATTGGAAAGGAACTCCCGAAGAATATTTCAAGCTCTACGATTTCTCGGCAGCCGCGATTCTGCGAGCCTTACCTGGAGCTTCCGTCGGCGGACCGGACACGACAGGCCCTGCCTCTCCCAAAGCCGCTGAATTCTTGCGAAAATTTCTCGAGCACTGCGCGCACGAGCTAAATTTGGCCACCGGCAAAATCGGCTCGCCTCTGGCTTTCATCAGCTTTCATCCCAAAGGAGCCACCGAGTGGCTCGGTGACCATGTCCAGATGGGCGTCTCGCGCCAGTTGGCTTCCATTGAGCAAGGTTTCAAAATCGCGGCGTCTTTTCCTGAATGGCGCAACATTCTCATCATTCTTGGCGAATCCGACCCTGAGGGCTGCGCTGCGTGTTCCGCGCGGACCCATCCGCAGGATGCGTATCGCAACGGCGCGCAATACGCTTCCTACACTGCGGAAGTGTTGAATGCGATCTACGAATTGTCTCGTCGCGAACAAATTAACTTCGCCGGCGCGGTCACTTGGGCTTTCGAATTCGAAAGTCAGCAATTTTTTGAAGGCTTTCGCGACCTGGCCACCAACGGCCTCGACAAGCCGGTATTAAATGCGTTTCGCATGTTTGGGTTGCTCGGCACGGAACGCGTGAAATCTTCGAGTTCCGCAGCGCTTCCCGTCGATGAAATTCTCAGTGCAGGAGTGCGCGGCCGGCCGGATATCAACGCTATCGCCACGCGCAAGAATCATGAAATCGAAATTCTCATTTGGAATTATCACGACGCTGACTTGAACGCTCACGATGCGCAAATCGAACTGTCGATCGACGGCTTGCCTGCAAACGCCAACCGAGCGCTCCTCGAGCACTTTCGCATCGATTCCAATCACAGCAACTCGTTTACGGTTTGGAAAGAAATGGGATCGACGCAGACGCCTTCGGATGAGCAATACCAGCAACTGGAAAGTGCCGGGCAATTACAGCTGCTGGGGTCGCCTTCGTTTCTAACGGTCGAGCGCGGCACAGCACATTTGCGATTTAGCTTGCCGCGCCAGGGTCTTTCGCTAATCCGCATCGGCTGGCAATAGTTGGACACTCGTCCGCCATTGGCCATCCGCGTTTTGAAATTTAACGAGTTTTGGATTCGCTCAACGCGAGCACCGCATACGCCGTCGCCGCATCTTTCATGAAGCGTGCTGTGTCCGGACTGATGTGATGTTCCTCGTTGTTGTTCAAGGAGAAAGCCAGCCAGTAGCCTTCTGTCCGGTTCTGGTTGTCCGTCAGCCATGCAAGCCCGCGTTTCAACTGCGCATTTTCGCGTGAGATTCCCGCCTGCAGCAGCGCGAACGTAATCAACCCCGTCGCATACCCATCGCTGTGTGCTTCCTGTGGCGTTCCATCATGGCGCTTCCAGTCGCCGGCCATCGATGTCAGGCTCCAGCCGCCGTCGGCCTCCTGTTTGCTCAGCAGCTCGGTGACTAGCGCCTTCTGCCGATCCGATTCGAGTAGTCCGGGCACTTTCGCCGAAGCCCACAGCAACACAGCCCGATTGCTTAGTGTCTGCGACGCGTAGGCGCGGTTCAAATATTCACGCAGCATCTTCAAATTATTTTGGATTTCCGGTTTCGCGCGGTAATTCTCCGGAGCCGTTCCCACCGCAATCGCCGCCAGTGAGGCTCCGTAGAAGTCCGAGTCGTCCGCTTCCCACGGCTCATTCTTGAACCGCAGCCAAAGCCATGCGCCTTTTTGATCGCCCGTGGTCTGCTGCTCGGCCCACATGTTCTCGAACGCGGCGCGCGTGTCGTCGCTCAGATGCCCGCTCTGCGCGGCATTGTTCGCATCGTTGCTGGCAAGAATTAGGGCATTCAAGACGGATTCTGTACCGCGAGATTCGACGCTCTTGTAAACGCCCCGATCCGCGTCCGTGTAAAACGGCGCCACTTCCTTCCAAAGCCGCACTCGCTTCGTCACATTCTCCACCAACCGGCGCTCGTTGGCGGAAAGCCCAACCTCACCTAGCGACTTGCGAAGCGACGGCCGCGACATTGCATAGGGCACAGCCGTATGGCACGAAATACAAAACGTTTCGTGATCTCGCGCCGCCCTCTTCCACCCCATCCACCAATCCGCGCGCTGATCGAGATAAGCCGCGGCTGTCTTTTGGTCCCAGGAAGTCACCGGCTGCACTTTGGGAATCTCGCGCGAGGCCGGCGCGGTCTTGGCTTCCCCCGAGCCGGCAACTCTGGTTTCCGTGCGCCAACTCAGCGTCACAATCATCGCAACGAAGCACGCCGCCATCCCAAATAGTCTTCGCACTTTGATATTCATACGGAAGTTCTCTCTTCACGCGCCATTCAAATGGCCCATGCCACAACAAGGACCCAATTCGAAAAGGTTACCACGATCTCCTAGCTGTGCACTTCCTTCATTCTCCACCGCGCAATCCGAGCGTCTACCTCCCTGTCCGACGCACCGTGTTCGCTCTTGCTCTTTCTTCCTTGCCCTCGTACACACATCGCTGACTCCAACCATGTTTCAACGCACAAATCATTTTTCCGCTATATCAGCAAACCAAAAAAGAGAGCACACTTGCAGAGGGGCCCTAACATGTTAGCTGTTGCAGGAGTCTGGAAGAAGAAACGCGACGATTTGAAATCCAAGCGCAACTCGCTCTTCGAAAAATACGCAAAGCATCCCGAAGATTTTCATCTCGCTCTCGAAATCAAAAAGATCGACGACGAAATCGCCGATTGCACCGTTCACGTGGAACAAGAACGCCGCTCCGAACGCTCCGCTTCGTCAGCCAAAAAGCTCCACACGACTTCCAAGTGAGAGCAGAAATAGCGCCCAGTTTTCGAACGCTTTGACACAGAAATCGCTCTAATATCGATTTTGCCGCTGCGGGCCAAGCACATGTAACTCCTTTCCCAGGCGTCCAATTCGCTTCGCATCTGGCACTTGGCGCCGGTCACTCAATGTGCTCTTCTATAAGGGACGCCATGACTTACTCTCGCCAACTTCTGGCTGCTTTGCTGGTATTTCTTGCACCGGCATTCGCGGCCGCACAAGCTGCCGCGCCGCAAGACAACGAGCCAGTCATCCGCCTCGTCCGCAACCCCGATCCCGCGCCGGACTTTAAACTCACCGCTCTCGACGGCAAGCCGCTCACCCTCGCCGCCCTGCAAGGCAAAGTCGTCCTTCTGAATTTCTGGGCCACCTGGTGCGGACCTTGCCGCGCCGAAATTCCCGACCTCGTCGCCCTGCAGGACCGCTACAAGGATCGCCTCCAAATTATCGGCCTCAATGTCGACGACGAAGAAGCCGACATCAAGCAGTACGTCGAGGAAACCGGCATCAACTATCCGGTCGCCATGACCTCCAATGACGTCCGCATCCAATTCGGCGGCATCCCCGCGCTGCCCACTTCCTTTGTTTTGGACACCGAAGGCCGCGTCGTGCAAAAGCATGTCGGCCTCTGGAACCCCGGGGTTTATGAAACGGAAATTCGCGCGCTGCTGGGCATGCCGATCATGGCCAAAGTCGAAACGTTCGAAGACAAGGGCGAAGTTTTTCTTTCGCACGCCGATCGCGCAACTGAACTTCCGGGCGTTGACCTCTCGAAGCTCACACCCGAGCAGAAAAAGATTGCGCTTCATCGTTTCAATGCCGATACGTGCACCTGCGGCTGCAAATTCACGCTCGCGCAATGCCGTATTTGGGATTCCGCGTGCGCCGTCAGCAAAGCCGCCACCGAAAAAATCATCGCCAAAGTTTCCGCGGCTCCAGCCGCGCCGGGCGATTCCGCGCAACCCGCGCCTGCCGGGCAGCCATCTCCAAAAACGAGCCCGGCTCCGACCGCGCTCCCGGATTCTCCGCGGCCGTAGAGGCAAAAAAGAATCCCGGCCGCGGAATACCCTACTAAAATGCGGGTGAATTTCGCATCAATCTGTTCCGTTGCAGTTGCCAACTCCAGCTCTGCCCCTGATACTCTTTTTGCCTCCGATGCCCCTGCTCGCAAAAATTATTTTCTTTTTGGCGCTCGTTCTTTCGTTCACAGGACTTCTCTCTCCGCCGGTCGCTCTCACCATCGGCATCTTGTTTGGCTTGTGCTTCACACATCCCTACGCCGCTCCGACACGGACCTCCGCAAGAATTCTTCTACAGGTTTGCGTCGTCGCGCTCGGCTTCGGCATGAACCTGCACGAAGTCCTGAAAGCCGGCCGCAGCGGCTTCGTCTATACCGCGCTGGGAATTTCGTTTGCGCTTATGGTTGGCCTCGCGCTCGGCAAAATGTTGCGGGTTCGCGGCAATTCTTCGTTCTTGATTACAGCAGGCACGGCCATTTGCGGCGGCAGCGCCATCGCCGCGGTCGGCCCGATTCTCCGCGCCGATGATGAAGAGATGGCTGTTTCGCTCGGCACCGTCTTCATTCTAAATTCCGTCGCGCTCCTGATATTTCCGCCGATTGGCGCCGCGCTTCATCTTTCGCAATCGCAGTTCGGCATCTGGGCCGCGCTCGCGATTCATGACACAAGTTCCGTCGTCGGCGCCGCCGCAAAATACGGACAAGAAGCCCTGGTCATCGGCACCACGGTAAAATTAGCCCGCGCCCTCTGGATCGTTCCTCTTGCGCTTGCCACAGCCGCGATCAAGCGCCGAAAATCCGAAAGCGGCACCGAATCCGAAACTCGCGGCACTTCGAAAATTCCATTTCCCTGGTTCATTCTGTTTTTTTGCCTCGCCGCGGTTTTTAACACCTACGTTCCCGTCGTTCAGCGGGGTTCGCATGCGCTCTTCGCGCTCGGACGCCTGGGCCTCACAGCCACGCTATTTTTGATTGGCACAGGGATTTCGCGCGCCACGCTGAAGGAAGTCGGCTGGCGGCCCTTACTGCAAGGCGTTCTTCTCTGGGCCGTTGTGGGCCTCACTTCGCTTTATTTCATCCGTATCGGCTGGATCGCTTTGTAGCGAAATCTCCGCACTTTGCGACCCTGAATTTTCCAAACTGTTTCGAGCCTTTATTTCTTCAGCAGATCCATCACCGCGGAAGTCATGGCCTTAACACCGGTTCGAATAGCGGGATCCGGCAACGGCGCGAATTCGCTCGAGTGCGGCCCAGGAAGGCGCGTGCCCTTTTCCATCGCATCCTTCAATTTCACGGGGTCGGCCGCGCCCAGCCAGAACATGCTGATCGGCGGCTTGGGATCTTCGAGCGCAAACAGACTGAAGTCCTCGCTGGCCATGATGGGCTCGCCCGCCAGCACATTTTCTTTTCCGAGCGCGCGTTCGAGCGAAGCGCCCACGCGGTTCGTCAGCGCGACATCGTTGATCGTAGCGGGAACATGGTCCGCCGCCACTTCGACGATCGGCGCGCGCTCCGCCGGAACGCCCGCAGCCGCGGCGATGCCGTTCGTGATTCTGCTGATGGCTGCGAGCACTTTTTCACGCTGCTCGGGATTCATGGTTCGAACGGTGAGCTGCAAATGCGCTTCGTCTGGAATGATGTTGTGCTTCGTGCCCGCGTGAAACGAGCCGACCGTGACCACCGTTGGAAGCTGCGGATCCATTTCGCGGCTGACAATCGTCTGCAGAGCCACAACGATTTCCGACGCGATGACGATGGGGTCTTTTCCCGCTTGCGGCGCGGCGCCGTGGCCGCCATAGCCGCGTACGATGATGTCCACGGAGTCGGCGCCCGCGAGAAGAGGTCCGGCGTGCCACGAAACTTTTCCTGCGGGCACCGCTGACGTGTCGTGAAGCGCGAGTACGAAATCCGGCTTGGGAAACTTGGTGTAGAGGCCAGCGCGAAGCATGGCCTGCGCGCCGCCGACTGTCTCTTCCGCAGGCTGGCCGATCAAAACGACGGTCCCGCTCCAGCGATCCTTGAGCTGCGCAAGCATCCGCGCGGTGCCGAGAAAAACAGTCATGTGCAGGTCGTGGCCGCAGGCATGCATCACGCCAACTTCGCCGCCGCCCGCTCGCGCCACTTTCACGTGGCTGGCGTACGGCAGGCCGGTGTTTTCAATGATGGGCAGCGCGTCCATGTCCGTTCGAACGTACACCACCGGGCCAGGCCCATTTCTCAGCACTGCGACGATGCCGTAAGCATTCAGACCGGACTCAGCGTATTGGCCAAAGTGATCGGTGACTTCGTAGCCGTAGTTTTTCAGTTCCGCGTCGACGAGCGCGGACGTTTCCTTTTCTTGCGTCGATAGTTCTGGATTTTCGTGGAGATGCTTGTAGGTGGCCAGCAGCGAGTCGGCTTCTTTGTTGATGCGCTGGTCCAAATCGTTTTGGGCGAAAAGCGGCGCGGAGATGCCGAGTGCGGCGGCGAGAGAAATGAAGGCTGTTCGAATGGCGTAACGCATTGAGTCACCTCGGATTGAGAGACGGCATTCTAGCACCGCACGCGTGCGAGAGTGTCCGTTCCTTTCGCTTCGGCTGCGAGAGGGGAGCACAAACGGAAGTTTTTTCGGTAACTGGCCGGTTACGCTTGCGAGCTCCGCCGGGAGTTGACTCCGAGAGTTAAATTGACCGAGGATAGGCCCTCCGACCTCAGCCAATGTTGAGAACTTGGAGGGAAATCGTCAATGAGGCATATGCATTTCCTACCGCTAGCGTTGTTCGTTTTCGCGAGCACTGCCCTCGGCCAGCACGGCACGGCCGAAAATGGCTACTACCCACCAGGATATCAAGGTGATACATGGACAGGTGTCGTTGTATCGGCAAGCGAGCAAACCGGCGAAATTGCCCTGTCATATACAAAAGATGGAAAGTCTCAAACCTTCGTTGGCGTTCCCGAAGCAGGCTATCTGGTCCACGAACATACTGGTGCGACACGCCCACTGAAAATGTCAGATATCCCGGTCGGCAAAATAGTTAAAGTCTGGTACATGGAAGAAACGAAAAAAGTTGGCGGCAGCAAAGTGAAAGTCAACACCATCTTCTTGATAGATGCTGTTGCAAATGCAAAGGCGGGCCGTACGGACTTCAAGGGGTTTAGCTAGCCTTTTCGAGCAGATTGATTTCACCTCTTTGTAACAAAAACGCTGCCGGAGTTTGTGCTACTGCTTTGTTGCTACAGAACGAATTGCGGGCTACACTCTCGCCACAAATCCTGGAGTTTATTTTCGATAGAAATTCAAATGGAGGCTTGCCGTGAATCGCCGATTCGGTTTTTTAGTGGTCGCCCTGGTTGTTGCGGGAATTCTCAGCGTAACCGGAGTATTTTCGCAGCCTGTGCCGCAGAATACCCGCAAAGCGTTCAATGCGCCGGAGAAAACGGTGCAAGCGCCTTTCAGCGACGGCATACTCGCCGGAAATACGCTGTATTTGGCTGGAAGAATCGGGCTGGATCCGAAGACGGGCCAGCCACCGGCGGCAATCGAGGATGAAATCAAGCTCATGCTCGATAGCCTGAAAGGCACTTTGACGCAAGCGGGCATGTCGATGGACGACCTTGTCTACGTGCAGATTGCCTGCACCGACCTGTCGCTCTTCGACAAGTTCAATCCTATTTACAAGAGCTATTTCACCACCAAGGATCTGCCGGCGCGCGAGTTTATCGGAGCAGCCGCTCTTCTACGCGGCGGGCACTTCGAATTGCAGGCCATCGCCGTTCGCCGCTAACCTGTGCGCAGCAAATTTTGCCGATAGGCAAACCACCTGCAAAGAATTCGCTAAGGGAACCGGTCGAAGATTCCGGTTTTTTCCCTTTCTTGTTCATTGCTGCGATTCCTCCAGGAATCGCGTCTTCATAATTCGACACTAACCTCTCTATTGTCTATCGGGCTGTTGGCGCGAGGACGATCCTTTGTGATGCGACCAACCGATTCTTCCGTCAAAACAGGGGGACCATGGGACAAAAGCGTCGAAAATGTCATCCAAGGGATGAGCCAGTCAGGATGGGAATGACCAAATATAGTCACTGCTCTATTGTCCAAATGGCGTCATTTGTCCATATATAGTCCAACGCTCTGAAGCCCGCCTTAACATTTTCCAAGTAAGTAGTTTTGAATGAATAACTTAATTATGGATAAGAATTAACATCGAATGGAGCCATTGGTGCATCTACTGACGTCGGGCAGGACTGATGCAATGCTGAGAATCACAATAGACAAGAAGCGAGGCAAGACCGTGTTGAGCGTCGAGGGACGCCTGGCGGGACCCTGGGTAGGGGCACTGGAACAGTGCTGGCGGGAACGTACGCCAGGGGAGAAATTCAGCGTGGATTTGTGCGGAGTGAGTTTCATTGATGCGGCCGGCAAGGTACTGCTGAAGGAGATCCACCAACAAGGCGGGAAGCTCATCGCGGAGGGGTGCTTGAACGAGGCGATTGTCGAGGAAATCGAAGGGCGCGAACGAACCGGTAAGGGCGGGTGCTGGAGCCGCAAAAAAGGCTCGCACATTATTTTCTACGTGGCGTTTTTCAGCTTGGTGATCACCCCCGTGGTCGCGAACGCGCAGACAGCCGCAACCCAGAATGGGTTGTCGGGAAGCGCGCCGAGCGGCGTGATGCGGCTGACTCTGGATCAGGCCGTGAGCCTGGCGCTGAAGCAGAATCCGACGGCCCAGATCGCCATCATAACGGCGGCGGAAAGCGTGCAGGACAAAAACGTGGCCCGCTCAGCTTTGCTGCCGCAGGCGAACTTAAGTGTGACGGACAGCGTCGAGCGCATCAACCTCCAGGCCTTCTTAGGCGCGCGAATACCTGGATTTCCTCAACATGCTGGGCCCTTCCAGGTTTTCTCGGCCGGGCCAACATTCAGCTCGCCGGTGTTCGATTTGACCCTGTACCGGCGGTACCAGGAGGCCCGCGAAACCGCGAACGCTGGCAAAGCCGACAGTCTTTCGACCCGCGAGCAAGTGATATTGCTGGTCGTGTCGCAATACATCGGGACACTGCGGGCCGTGGCGAACGTGCAAGCGTCACAGTCGCGTGTCGAATTGGCACAGGCGCTCTACGATCAAGCCGCGGACGTTCAGAAGGAAGGCGTCGGCACGGGAATTGACACGCTTCGCGCAAATGTCGAGCTGCAAAACGAGAAACAGAGACTTCTCGAGGCGCAGGACGACCGGGAAACTTCGCTTTTCGGATTGAGCCGGTTGTTGAATCTCGACCCTCGGCAAGCCATCGAATTGGCGGATTCGCTAGGTTTTTTTGATACGCCGCAGCCTGAAGTCGTGGCAAGCATCGATGCGGCGCTAAACCAGCGCCAGGAATGGAAGGCGATGGAAGAGCGGGTGAAGGCTGCCGGCCTCGACAAAAAAGCCTCGCAGGAATCGCGGCTGCCGAAGTTGGACTTTAACGGCAACTGGGCCTACTTGGGCGGATCATCGACCACGGGCATTCCCACCTACAACTACGAGGCAGCGGTAAGCGTGCCAATTTTTACCGGTGGCCGGATTCACGCGGAGATCGTGAAAGCAGACCTGGAAATCCAGAAGCTGCTGCAGCAGGAAGACGATTTGCGGAATCAGATTGCGCTCGATGTGAAGACCGCGCTGATCAATCTGGATTCGGCGCGCAACCAGGTGGCCGTGGCGAATTTGGGTGTGCAGCTCTCGAAAGAGGAAGTGGATCAGGCGCGGGACCGCTTCAGAGCGGGTGTGGCGAACAACATTGAAGTGATCCAGGCGCAGGATTCGCTGGCGCGGGCCAACGACAATCAGATTGCTGCGCTGTACCGCTTCAATCAGGCGCGCGCGGACTATGCGCGTTCGATTGGGCAGATGGAAAAAGTTTACTCGAAGTGAGGGGACGATGAGCGTTGACATCGAAGTTGGGCCGGAAAAAGCGACAAAAGCGCAGCCGTTTCTTGACGTGCCTGTAGAGAAAGAGCAGGCGAAGGGGCTGGCAAGTCCCAACATGCAGCGGCTGGCGATCATTGGCGGCGTGGTACTGCTCGCCGTGATCATCGGACTGTTTCTCTACTACCACAACCGCGAGAGCACAGATGACGCGCAGATCGACGGGCACATCACGCCCATCGCTTCGAAGATTTACGGAAAAGTGGCCAGCGTTTTGGTGGACGACAACCAAGCGGTGAAAGCAGGCCAACTGCTGGTGAAGATCGATCCGCGCGATTACCAGGCCGCGGTGGATCAGGCCAAAGCGGCCCTCGAGTTGGCTGAAAGCGAAGCCCGGTCGGCGGGAGTAGATGTTCCACGAACGGCGGAAAACGTGGCCAGCGGAACTTCCAACGCTGACGCGCAATTGCTGGGAGCGCAGGCGGATGAGGCGAAAGCGCAAGCAACTTACGAAGAGGCGCAGACAGCGGATCTGGCGTACGCGCAGGCAAACGTGAACAAGAGCATGGCGAATGCGGCGCTGGCTCAAGCGGATTTGGCGCGCTACAAGCCGCTGATGGAGAGAGACGAAATTTCGAAGCAGCAGTACGACGCAGCAAAAGCCAATGCAGACGCTTCCGCGAGTACGCTGAAGGCGGACCAGGAAAAATTGGCGCAAGCGCAGCGCAATGTGGAAGTGGTGAAAGCGCAACTGGACGCGGCGAAAGCGCGTGTGTTGCAGGCGCGTGCAGGAGTCGAAGGTGCGCTGGCGGATAGAAAGCAAGTAGGTATGCGAACTGCGGATGCCCAAGCAAAGGTTGCGAAAGTGGCGCAGGCGCGTGGGGCGCTCGATGCCGCGCAGCTGAATCTGAGCTACACGGACGTGGTCGCGCCGGTGGACGGCGTGGCGACTCACAAGCAGGTCGAGACGGGGCAGATTGTGCAAGCCGGGCAAGGATTGCTTGTGGTGGTGCCGCTGCAGGATGTTTGGGTGACGGCGAATTTTAAAGAGACACAGCTGCGAAACATGCACGCGGGGCAGAAGGCGGAAGTGAATGTCGATACCTACGGAAAGACATTTAGCGGGCATGTGGACTCGATCGCTGGAGCCACTGGAGGAGTATTGAGTTTGCTGCCGCCGGAAAACGCGACCGGCAATTACGTGAAAGTAGTGCAGCGCATACCGGTGAAAATCGTGCTGGACCGGGATTCCGTGGGCTCGTGGGTGTTGCGTCCGGGAATGAACGTGGACGCTACCGTCATCACCAAGTAGTGCGCGGAATAAAGAAAGTCCGTGAAGCGTTTGTACGTATGAACACGTAGAGGGTTCTGGAGACAGTGGAAGTTAAGCGAACGAGATCGAATGCGCGATGAGGCACAGACTACTAGCGAAGTTGAGAATGCCGGACGGGTCGATCAACCCCTGGGTGATCGCCGTTACGGTGACGCTCGCGACGTTCATGGAAGTGCTGGACACGTCGATCGCGAACGTGGCGCTGCCGCACATTTCGGGAAATCTTTCGGCGGGCGCGGACGAATCCACTTGGGTGCTGACGTCGTACTTAGTTTCAAACGCGATCGTGCTGCCTCTTTCGGGATGGCTTTCCGGATTGATCGGGCGGAAGCGCTTCTACATGTCTTGCGTGGCGATCTTCACCGTGAGCTCGTTTTTGTGCGGGCTTGCGCCGAGCCTGGGCGTGCTGGTGTTTTTCAGAATTTTGCAGGGCGTGGGCGGAGGAGGGTTGCAGCCCAGCGAACAGGCGATTTTGAACGACACGTTTCCGCTGACGAAACGCGGGATGGCGTTTGCCGTTTACGGTATTGCGGTGGTGGTGGCGCCGACGATTGGGCCGTGGCTGGGCGGCTGGATTACCGACAATTTTTCGTGGCGCTGGATTTTCTATATCAACGTGCCGGTTGGAATTATTTCGCTGCTGTTGACGTCGATTCTGATTTCGGATCCGCCGTACATGAAGCGCGCGAGCGTGAAGAGCGGATTCCGGATCGACTACATCGGCATCGGGTTGATCAGTCTTGGCCTGGGAAGCATGCAGATTATTTTGGACAAGGGGCAGCGCGACGACTGGCTGTCTTCCGGGTTCATCCAGGTTTTCTTTGCGCTGATGCTGATCGGAATCATCGCTGGAATCGTATGGGAATGGCGGCACAAGGAGCCGGTTGTCGATTTGAAGATGCTAAAGGACCGCAACTTCGCGATCTCGACGGTGGCGATGTTTTTCCTGGGTTTCGTGTTGTATTCGAGCACTGTGCTGATTCCCCAGTTTTTGCAAGAGATGCTGGGCTATACCGCGGAGCTCGCGGGAAAGGCTCTTTCGCCCGGCGGCGCGGTGATCATGCTCATGATGCCAGTCGTTGGAATTCTGGTGTCAAAGGTGGACACCCGGATTTTGATCACGTTTGGCTGCACGGTGTGCGCGATTGCGCTGTTCTGGATGGCCGGCTGGGATTTGCAGCTCGATTACAGCCATGCGGTACGAGCGCGAATGCTGCAGAGTTTCGGACTGGCGTTTTTGTTTATTCCGATCAACGTGGCGGCGTTTGCGTACGTGCCAAAAGAAAAGACGAACATGGGGACGGGGATCATTAACCTGGCGCGCAACATCGGGGCGAGCGTGGGCATTGCCACCGTGACCACGATGCTGGAGCGGCGGACGCAGCTTCATCAGGCGCATCTGGTGGAGAGCGTGAACAGCTTGAATCCGGCGCTGCTGAAGATGACGAACGGAAACACGGCGCGTCTAATCTCTTACGGGTCGAATGCTTCGCATGCGTCGATGCAGGCGAAGGGGATGGTCTACAACCTGGTGCAAGGCCAGTCGGCGATGCTGGCTTTTATCGACAACTTCAAGATGTTGGGCGTGGTCTTCCTGGCAGTTATCCCCGTCTTGTTGATGATGAAGAAACCGAGAGTGCCAGCCGGAGGTGTTCCGGTTCACTGAGACACAGAGGTGTCCATGCATTCGGCGAACGAGATGCTTACAGGCATTTTTTACAGTACTCATGGCAGTGACTTTGTGCAGTAATTGGGGGGAGAACAATGGCAACTCAAGCGGCAGTAGCGACACAAACGGCAGTGGCACCGCAGTTCAGTGAAGACAAGCTGATTCGCGCCGGGCAGAGGGGCGATGCGCAGGCGGTGGAGACGCTGTTCCGCCGTTACCAGCGGCCGTTATTTCAGACGGCGCTGCGCGTCCTCGGGAACACCGAGGATGCGGAAGACGCTTTGCAGGACGGGCTGCTTTCCGCGTACCGCAACATGAAGCGGTTTGAGGGCCGGTCGCAGTTTTCGACGTGGCTCACGCGGATTGTGATCAACGCGGCGTTGATGAGGCGGCGCAGCGCGAAGGCGCGGCCGGCGGTGTCTTTGGATGAACCACCGCGCGAAGATGAGCTGCCGATCTCGGAGCGTTTCGCAGCCGAAGGTCCGAACCCGGAGCAGGTGTTCGCGGGAACGGAACTACGCGAGATGATCAGCGAAAACCTCGACGAACTTTCTCCGCTATTGCGCACAGCGTTTGTGCTGCGCGAAGTCGAGGGCTACTCGACGGGCGAAGCGGCGAAGAAACTCGGAGTGACCGAGAACACGCTGAAAGCACGGCTGTGGCGCGCGCGGCATCAGCTTGCCGTGCGGCTTGGGCAGCGCCTGCGCCGTATCAAGGACGATATGACGGGCAGTATGGGCGACGCCGAATGCAGCTATTGCTGAGGACTTGAAGTAATGAACTAAAGATGTAGAGAAGTAACGACACGATGCGAAGAGGGCCGGCGAGGTTTGCCGGTCCCTTCTTTTTCGCTTTGCATGTTCGCTCTCCTTTGACACTTGACTAACACTCAGCGGCCTTTGTCCGGAAAAGAAAAGATAACGCAGAGACGCAGAGTTCGCGGAGACGCGCAGAAAGGGATGGGCCGGGGGCAAAGGACGGACCTGGGTGGCGAAGATGTCGTAGACTTAACGGGGGGACATCCACGCGCTGGCGCAAGCGTTTGTTGGAGAGATTCGAGCGGCCAGACGACGATTGCTAGCAGATGGCAAAACCTTACGTCAGCATACTCATCGATACGTATAACCACGAAAAGTTCATCGGACAGGCGATCGTCAGCGCGTTGGAGCAGGATTTTCCGGCGGCGGAACGGGAAATTATTGTCGTAGACGACGGATCGAGCGATGGCACGGCGGAAATCGTGCGAAAATTTGAGCCGCAGGTGAGGCTGATTCGCAAGCCGAATGGAGGACAAGCTTCGGCGTTTAACGCGGGGATTCCCGAATGCAAAGGCGAAATTGTTTCCTTTCTTGACGGCGATGATTGGTGGGCTCCCAACAAAGTCCGGCTCGCTGTCGACGAACTCGAGAAGAACCCGGAGTTAGGTGCGGTCGGCCACGGCCACTATGAGGTGTTTCCTGACGGCCGTCCTCTCGGCGTCGTAGTTCCGGAAAGAAGTACGATCATCCATTTGCAGGACCTGCCGACCGCGGTTCTCTTCACTCATTTGCGTTGTTTTCTCGGAACCACGAAGATCACCATCCGCAAGAAAATTCTCGATCAGATACTTCCATTCCCCAAGGAGTTAGTCATTGAGGCGGACGAATACATGTTTACGCTGGCTCCCGCGCTGGCTCCCGCGCTGGTATTGGACAAGCCATTATTTTATTACCGCTTTCACGAGGGAAATCTCTTCCAGTACTCCGGGAATGACGAGAAAAAGACGAGGCGTAAACTGAGGGTTCTGGAAGTCTTGCGGCAATGTTTACCGCCGCGTCTTCGCGCGTTCGGCACTCGAGATGACATTATTGCCGCTATCATGGAGCCAATTGACGTCGACGCTGGCCGCATGCGACTGGGGCTCGATGGCGGTATGCCTTGGGAGACTTATCGCATAGAGAAGACGGCCTACCATTACAGTTACGCGGACCGGCCGATGGGCTACCGTTTATTCAAGGCTCTGGTTCTGGGCGCAACACTGATTTTGCCTCCGCGCAATTTCTACAAAATCCAGCAATGGTATGGCGCCAAGGATCTTCGCCGAATTCGAGATTGGATCGGGAAACCGACTGGAGCTGCACCGATTATTGAACAGCGCCCGAAGAGTGAATGACCACGAATAAAGCTGGCCTATTTTGGGATTCCTTGGCGTAGCAGCCGCGTATCCCTAATTGCGCAACGCTTGCGTCGCGAGAGCTCAGAAAGGATTTTCTAATTTTGACAGCTAGACTCGTGCCAGCAGATACTCTCACGCAGAGGCGAGAGCTCCTGCAATCTGGAGCAGTTTTCGCATGAGAGCGCGGCGGGTGTGGGCATGAATTGTCCGATCTGCGGAGATCGCGATTCACAAGCAGTATGGGAACAAACCGGAATGAGGATCGAAGAGTGCGGTGGCTGCGGCGTTTTCTTCACCGCGCAGCGGCCTCCGGAAGCCGCGCTCATGCAACTCTACAAGGGCGATGCGCTTTTGGGAGAGCGTCCGGATCCCTTGCCGAAGAGTGAGGACGTGTTCCCACGGTGGAAGCTGAGGGAACACGAGGAACTTCTCGACGAAATTGTAAAGTTTGGAGGCGGCACTGGATCGCTACTCGACGTCGGTTGCTTTAGCGGCATGTTCCTTAGAAATGCCCGAGAACGTGGCTTCGAGATTGCGGGGATCGAACCGAACGAAGACGCCTTCATGCACGTCCGGAACTTACTGAGATGCGAGGTGGTCAACGGGAGCCTGGCGTCCGCCAACTTTTCGCCCAATTATTTTTCCGTCGTAAGTTTTCTTGATGTGATCGAGCATGTTGAGGATCCCGTGGCTGACCTAAAAGCAGCCTTGCGAATCATGCGGCCCGGCGGTGTATTGGTGTTGGCAACACCGAACGTTAAAGGCTTGCTACAGCGAGTGACAAAAACGAAACGCAACATCATGCGCCAGCCGTGGTGCCCCATCGACGATGTCCCCTGGCATTTGTGGGGCTTCACTCGCGAGAGCCTGTCGCTATGCGTTGAGAAGGCTGGTTTCATTGTGAACAAAATCTCGTGGCTGGAGCCGAGCCCGCTCTCAACGAATCTGGGTGCCGGTACTTCGGGTGTTAAGCGAACTATGCTGCTGGCGGTTGCGGAGGCCAGCAAATGGCTGGGCATGAGCGACCGGATGGTGTTGTTTGCACAGAAGCCGGAGTCTGCGTGAGGAAGTATGAGCTATAAGCCGACAAATCAGCATTGGAGAAATCGCCGTCGTTCCATGCAGGTTTTCGCCGCCGGCGAGCTTTGCGCGAGAGTGGACTCCGCGAGAAGAAAAGAGTTAGTGCCAAACTGAAATGATCACACTTGGTATCAATTATTCGCAAATGCATGATTCGTCGGCGTGCTTGGTGCGCGACGGGGAGCTTGTGTTTGCAGTCGCGGAAGAACGGATCAGCCGGGCGAAGCATGATGCGCGGTTTCCGGAGAATGCGATTCGGGCATCTTTGGAATTTGCGGGGGTAAAGGCGGAGCAGTTGGACGAGGTTTGTTTTGGGTGGCAACCGGCTGGCGCGGCGTTTCGGCACGATTTGAAGTGCTATGCATCGGGGAAAATGCCGGCGACGTATATGAATGGGCTGAACTCGACGCTGCATTTCATGAGCATGTGGCACCAGGAGGGCGGGACGAAGCGGTTTACGCAGATTTTTGGCGCGACTAAGGCGCGGATGAGATTCGTGGATCACCATTTGGCGCATGCGTTGAGCGCGTATTCGTTTTCCGGATTCGAGGATTCGGCAGTCGTGGTGATGGACGGGCGCGGGGCGTGGGAGGCCACGTCGATATGGAACGGGAAAGATGGGCGGCTCGAACACGTTTTGACGATCCCGTTTCCGGACTCGGTTGGATATTTCTATAGCGAGTTTACGGAGTATCTCGGGTTTCAGCGGAATAGCGATGAGTGGAAAGTGATGGGACTTGCGCCTTACGGCAAGCCTGGCTTGGATTTGCGCGCGTTTATGGATGCCGAAGCGGCGCCCTACAAAGTGCACTCAAGGAAGCTCGTAGCGAACGGAGCGGCGCCGTTTGCGGAAATGGTGCGGCTGTTCGGGCCGCGGCGGATTCCCGAGAGCGAAATCGACGAGCGGCATAAAGACGTGGCGTATGCGGTGCAGGATGCTTGCGAGATCGCGATGATGAGCGTCGTGAAGATGGCGATCGAGAAAACAAAGAGCCGAAATGTTTGCCTGGCGGGCGGGGTGGCGCTGAATTCCAAGGCGAATGGAAAAATTGTGGCGTCTGGGATGGTGGATAAGTTCTTTGTGCAGCCGGCGGCTTCGGATGATGGGGTTGCACTCGGGGCCGCGCTCGCACCGTATCTGGACGGCGGCGGGCGTCTGCCGATGAAGGCGATGCGGCACGCGTATCTGGGGCCTGAGTTTGACTATGAAGCGATCGAGAGCGCTCTGAAGACATACAAACTAAAGTATGCGTGCTTGAGCGATGTGGCGGCGACAGCGGCCGAGCTGCTTTCGAGCGGGAAAATACTGGGATGGTTTCAAGGGCGCATGGAATTCGGGCCGCGTGCTCTGGGCAGCCGCTCGATATTGGCCGACCCGCGCGATCCCGAGATGAACGCGAAGGTCAATAATGCGGTGAAATTTCGCGAGTGGTGGCGGCCGTTTGCGCCTTCAATGAAGAAGGAAGCGGCGGGAGAGTATTTGGAAAGCGCGAGCGACTCGCCGTTCATGATACTGACGGCGCAGGTGCGGCCAGAGAAACGCGCGGTGATTCCTTCGGTGACGCACGTCGACGGCAGCGCACGGCCGCAGACTGTAGAGAAAGAGATCAATCCCCTTTACTGGCGGCTGATCGATGAATTTGGAAAGCGCACGGGCGTGCCGGTGATCATGAACACGTCATTCAATTTGCGTGGCGAGGCGATTGTTCATACGCCGACGGATGCCATTCGGACTTTCTTCAGCTCGGGGATGGATGCGCTGGTGATCGGCAGCTTTCTCGTGGAGAAATGAAGTGAGCGCTTCGCATTCGCAAGGCCGGCTGGCGCAACTGCTGCTGCGATACCCTTCGCTGGCAGCATTGCGGGACATGCCAATGCTTGGCCGATGCGTTAGCTGGCTGGGAGCGAAGCTGGTGCCGCGTGATTCGCTCACCTGGGTGCAAGTGCAGAGCGGACCTGCGCAAGGTTTGTGGCTGCATTTGAATCCGCGGACGGGGAAGACTTATTTCGAGGGCGGGGTCGAGCCGGAAGTGCAGGAGGCGCTGCACCGGCATTTGCGTGCGGGTATGACTTTTTACGATGTGGGGGCGAACATCGGATTTTTATCTTTGCTTGCGGCGCGGCTCGTGGGGAAAGAGGGACGGGTGGTGGCATTCGAAGCCGATCCGGAAATCGCAGCGCGGTTGCGCGAGCATGTGGCGCGAAATGAGTTCGGCCGGATCACGGTCGAAGAAAAAGCGGTGTGGTCGAAACCTGGGCCAGTTCCCTTTGCGCGAACTGACCCGGCGACCTCGCCTGATCGCGGGCTCGGGCACGTCGTCTCTTCCGGCGGTGGAGACACCATTCAGGTCAGCGGGGTCTCACTTGATGATTACGCTCGGACGGAAGCGGCGCCGGACTTTATCAAGTGCGACGTGGAAGGCGCAGAAGTCGAAGTGTTTCGAGGAGCGGAGCGATTGTTGAAGGAAAAACGGCCGGGCGTTATTTGCGAAATGCACAGCGAGGAAAACCAGCGCGCTCTTCTTGAAGAGTTTTCGCGACTCGGCTACGCCTGCCAGCCCTGCGGCACGAATCATATCTTGGCGCTCCCCCGATGACGCAAAAGTGCATCGCGCTGTTGGGCCGGCGCGACTCGCCGACCGATGCCATCGAAGAATATTGCCAATACCTGGGGGAGGCGCTGCGCGCGCACGATTTCGAGCTGGAGCTAGTACGTGTAGCGTGGGTCGACGACGGTTGGCCTGCGGGGATGCGCGAGCTCGAGCGTCAAGCGCGTGCGTGGCGGGGGTGCTGGGTGCTGGTGCAATACACGGCGCTCTCGTGGTCCGAGCGCGGTTTTCCGTTGCGATTTCTGCGAGTGCTGCGAATTCTCCGGCAAGCCGGCGCGCGCGTCGCGATGGTCTATCACGACGTGCTGCCCTACCACGGCAACCGCACCATAGATAAACTACGCCGCCGCGCACAGAATCACGCTATGAGCGAAGCGCTGCGGTCTTGCTATCTCGGCGTCTTCACCGTGCCCGTCAGCAAAATTCCGTGGATTGGAAAAAAACACACACGAGCCACTTTTATTCCCGTGGGCGCGAATTTGCCGGAACCAGAAAGCGCCTGGGCAGTTGAGCGCGCCGAAGCGGACAGGCTGCCGACCGTCGCTATATTTGGAATTACTGGCGGCGAAAGCGGCATCTGGGAGATCGCAAGCATCTCCGAGGCGTTGCACACCGTAACAGAGCGTTTAGGAAAGCTGCGGCTGGTCGTAATGGGGCGTCATTCGGACACGGCGGAGAAAGCGCTGCGAAATTTGATGGATAAGCAGCCGATTGAAGTCAGCGCGCTGGGTATCCTGCCAGGCGCGGAAATCGTGCGGCAGATGGCATCCTGCGACGTCTTGCTTTTTGTGCGCGGAGGCATTTCGTCGCGGCGGGGCAGCGCCATCGCGGGGATTGCCTGCGGACTGCCGGTTGTAGCGCTGGAAGGACCCGAAACAGCGTCTCCCATCACGGAAGCGGGAGTCGTGTTCGCGGACCCCAAGCGGCAACGAGGCTTGGGAGAAGCGCTACTCAAAGTGCTTTCTGATCCAGAGTATCGTGCGGTGCTGGCGGAGCGCAGCCGCCGCGCACAGGACACATACTTTTCGTGGAAGGCGATTGCCGCGCGGTATGCGGAGGCGTTGCGTTCCGTGGATTGAATGATGGCTTACCAGCTCTTTGCAAGGACGGCAACGATTTTAGCCAGCGCGTCCACATCGCGTGTATCCACAACTTCACCGGGCGAGTGCGCATAACGCAGCGGCCAGCCGAGCGGAATGTCGATGGAGCCGTAACGAACGAACACAGCGCCGTCATTGCCTCCGCCGGTGACGCCATATTGCACGGGGATATTATTGTCGCGCGCCAGCTTTACGACGCGGTCGACAAATTCCCGCGGCGCGATGTTGGAATTGTCCACAGCGCGAATGACGAAGCCCTTCCCCAGCTCGGCGTCGGCAAAACGTTTGGATTCAAGCGGCGAGTCCGAACTGACAAACGTGTCGATGCCAAAGACGAAATCCGGCACGTTGCCTTTCTTTGCCGCGCGCTCGGCATAAGCCGCTGCACCTTTCAAACCGACTTCTTCCTCAGTGGACCAAACAAAGGTGACGTCGCGGCCGGGCAAGCCCTGCCGCGCGAGCGCGTTCACCGCCTCGACCAGAGCGGCGCAGCCAACCCGGTCGTCGAAGCTCCGGCCATTGGCTCGCGTTCCAAACAGCGGCCGATATTCCTTGGGAATCGTCATCCAGTCGCCCACTTTAATTCCCAACTTCTGCGTCTCCTCGGCCGAATGGGTGCCCACGAAAACGTGAGCGGGCTCGTCCATGGAACGCGGTCCATGCGGCCATTCGAATCCGGGTTTATCCCAGCCATCGGGCAACTCAAGGACGCCTCCAACCGGATATTTGTCGGTGTTGATGCGAACAAGGTGTCCCTGAAAATACTCGGTGTATCCGCCGCCAATAGGGTCAACAAGAAGGCGGCCATCCGGTTCGATGGAGCGTACCTGATAGCCGATTTCATCCATGTGGGCGACGAACACGATGCGCGGCGTCTTGCTGTCTGGCTTCGCGTCACCAACATGAAGGATGAGATTGCCAGCGGAGTCTGTCGTCGTCTTCGCGCCGTACAGGAGCCGTGACTTTACCCGTTCGCGGACTTGTTCTTCATGGCCGCTCGGGCCGTAGGCTCCCACCAAAGCCTCCAGCGAAGATAACCCTGAACCGCCGCTTCCGACGACACCTCCAGAGCCGCTGGTCGGTTTGGGAATTTGTAAATAGGCTTCGAGCAATTCCTCAAGATTGCTGAGATCACGGTAGGCGACATATTCCGCAGGCGTTACGGGCCAGCGAGTGGGAACACCAAGCTGCGCGAAGCGCTCGGGGAATGTGCTGGTTTTCGCGTAGCCGCTGATTCTCGGTCGCGCGGCAACTACCTGCGTGATGGACAGATTGCTTTTTGCAGCGAGCCCGGCGAGTTCCCCGGCGAGTACGGTCTGACTCTTGGACAGATCATCCGTGGCCAACAGGATTCCCGCTTGGGCGGAGTGTGCTGGTTCCGGCGACGGTTTGCTTTCAGTGGTGCGAGGCGGAACGAGACGGCCCACGAAGACGACCTCGTCCGGCTGAAGTTCGTTCAGTAAGCGATCCAGCCCGCGGCCTCCCGTCCATTGCTGCGCGGCGAAAGCTACCGTGGTGGTCCCGGCGATCTTGGATTCGCGGATGTGGCTCAATAGCCCAAGAAGAGTTTCACAGCCGAAGCGGTCACCCACTGCTGGGCCGGCTACGCCACTATTGCCGATCGGCTGATTCTTGCGGCTAAGCGCGATAGGGTCCAACAGGTCCACGCCAGCGGCACGGACCTCTTCGGCAGACGCCGCGCCAATGTCCACGTAGATTTCATCCGGATGGGACATTTTCGGAGGGTTCTGCCTGCCAGGCTCCAGGTGGATCGAAAGACCGGCAAATACTCCGGAGACCTTTTTTCCACTGCGTGTCATGATCCAAACGGGCTGTGTTGCATGGAGCAAGTCGAAAACGGCGTTAGGAGCGGCCTGCGGCAACCGCTGCACGCGCAAATAACCGTCGGGCGTGATGTCGCTGACGACGTACCCAGGTTCGTCCATGGGAGTGACGATGAGGCGGTGCGGTGCGCCGCTCCCCACGGTGACGTAAACATTTCCGAGATTGTCAGTTTTCGGCGAGAGATCGTTCAGCTGCTTGCGAATCATTCCCGCTAAGGTTTGTTCGTAGCCGGTAACCGCGGGAATTTCATAGACGCTGTTTGGATCCGCAAGAAATTGCGCCGATGCCGGTTGCACCACGGTAAAGAACGCAACCACAATTGGGAAAACGTAAATGCGGTGATTCACAATTGCCTCTTTCTTTCGAACAATGTCCAGAAGAATACAGTGTTAGCGGGATAACGCGTCAATCAAGGTTTCTTTCTTTTTTTCCGCGAGTGAAGCCAAGGGGTCAAGCGAGGAAGAGTAGCCCGCGATCGCGGCCGCTGCGAGAAATGCGAATACCTCCGCGGGGAGCCATTTGTCACCTGTCCAACGGCTCATAAATAGGATGGGGGCGCTGATGCCACCCAAAATGATCTGCGTGGCAAACGAAACGAGCACAGCCATGCCTGATTGGCGTTGTCCGCGCATCTGCCCGAAATTGAGTTTGCGCGGGAAGCACAGCGAGGACCAGTTGGCGATCGCCAATTGTCCTGTGACGTTAAAAATAATCGCGGCTAGCGTGGCCAGCAGAACCGGAAGCGAAGGAAGGCCGACAAGATAGGAGAAAGCAACCATGGAAAGAATCAGTTCAAACGCGAGCATGCCGGCCTGCAACAGATTTTTTCCAAGGAACACTTCTCGGAAGCTCACGGGCGAGGTGAAGAATGTTTGGATGCCTTTGCCGTCGTACGCAAAGCTGTTGTAGGCGGGCGCCATGAGAATGAGGATGAGATAGGCCATCATGCCCGGGAAAAAGAATTCGGCCGAAACGGGATGCTTGGTGGCCGTGGGATGCCTTCCAGCAAATTGCGTCGTGAAAAGCAGGACGAACACCGGGGGCATGATCAGCAGAAAAAAGGCGAAGCTGTTGCGCGTCAGGTAGCGAAACTCCTTGCGAAGGACGGCGGCGACTTGCGGCGTCAGCAAACGCAGCGTGTCGGACTGTCCGGCGGTGCGCGAGACAGGACGAACGACAGCGCGGGCCGGGGCCGCTGTTTCACTCAGTTCCTCGCCGCGATATTGCGTGGCGAAACGCAGCCAGAGTAGCAGGCTGAAGAGCAGCATGTAGGCGGAAATTCCGACCACGCCGAGGAGCGTGTCCGTGAAATGATTTTGAGCGGCGCCCGCGATAGCGCGGCCCGCAAGCGACGGCGGGAAAACCGACAGGTAGGGAAGCAAATGCCGAACCCACGGCTGCGCTGTACGGCCGTATCTTTGGAGCAAAGGATTGACGAACTGAACGGAGACGGCAAACAGAATGAATAAAGCGAAAAACATCTCGCGAGTGCGGCGGCGAGCCAGGATGCGTTCGAGCCAGGAACCGATCATGCGCTCGAGCGTGATATTCATCAGCACGAAGAGCGCGGAGATCAGCAGCATGGCGGGAAGGACACTGGCGTTTGCCACGGCTGCGCCGATGATCATAGCGGTTAGCCAGCAGAGCGAGGCGATAGCGGCAAAATCCGCGAGCCCATAGGCAAGGCCGATGACGTAAAACGCACGAAGGTTGAGCGGAAACCGCAGGAGGGTGCGGAATTCAAAACCGACGCCGAAGCCCGCCGTGAAAATAGGAAAAAGCTGCCAGAAAAGAAAAATCGCCCAAAAGAGCAATGCAATCCAGGCTTCGCGCCCGCCCGAGAGAAACGAATAAGCGCCGAAGCAAAAAGCGAAGCAGAGACCGATCACGAATAGCCCGCCGAAGATGCCGGCGAAAATCATTCCAATCAAGTCCCATTGATTGTGTTTTTTGCGAAGATTATTGGCCAGAATCCGCCAGCGCAGACCGGCGACGAGGCGGATTTGCTCCCAGACGCCGGGGAGTTGCGCTACATCAGCCACGAGAGTTCCTCGAGTTGTGGCCGCTGGGCGCCGTCCTGGCCCACGATGGAGAGGAAAATCTGCTCGAGTGTCGTTTTGCTGCCCTCTTCGCCTGCGATGCCTGCACGCAGCTCTTCGAGCGAACCCTGAGCGACGAGGCGGCCTTTGTGAATGATGGCGACGTGGCTGCAGAGACGCTCGACAATTTCCAGAACATGCGAGGTGAGAAAGATGGTGACGCCGCGCTCGGTCATGCGACCGAGAAGCGCTTTGAGCGCGCCGGCGGCAAGAGCATCCACGCCTTCGAACGGCTCATCGAGAAAAAGAATGCGCGGACCGTGGATCACCGCCGCGGCCAGCGCGAGTTTTTTCTGCATGCCGTGAGAATAGTCCGCGATAAGAGTTTTTGGACGGTCGGAGAGTTGCATGAAGTCGAGCAGCTCTTCGGAGCGGCGTTGCGTTGTAGGACGATCGAGGCCATACATGCGGCCGACAAACTGAAGATACTCGCCGCCCGTCAGCCGTTCAAAAAGGCCCATGCCTTCGGGAACGACGCCGATCTGCTGCTTCACTTCGACGGGATGCGCTGCGAAATCCAGCCCGAGAAGTTCCGCGCGTCCAGAACTCGGGGCAAGTAAACCTGTGAGCATCTTGATGGTCGTGGACTTGCCCGCGCCGTTAGGGCCGAGAAAACCGAAGAACTGTCCGGCGGCGACGGTGAGGTCGACGCTGTCGACCGCGGTCAGGTTGCCGAAGCGGCGTGTAAGTTTCTGCGTCACGATGGCTGCGTCCGTCATCGCGTCTCCCAGTTGCTGAATGTAGTTCGAAACAAGACTCTAACATGAGTCCGGCAGGCATCACGACGAACCAGCGAACGTGTGCGCGCAAAGACTAGAGTTCTAATCACAGAGATTTCGGAGGATTGGAAATCGAGCCAGTTAGCTGCGGTTCCTTCGTGGGCAGAGCCGCAAGAACAGCGGGCAACTCGACGCGAAACGCCGCGCCGCCTTCCTGCCGGTTGTAGCAGAGAATCCTGCCGCTGTGCTCCTGCACAATGCCAAAGCAAATGCTGAGGCCCAGGCCGGTGCCTTTGCCGACGGGCTTGGTCGTATAGAAAGGATCGAAAACGCGATGCGGCTCCTTGATGCCGGGCCCGCTATCCAGGAAAAGCACAACGACATAGGCGCGATCCCGCATGGTCTTGATAGTGAGAACGCCGCCTTGCACCGCCTCCATGGCGTCGACCGCGTTGCTGATCATATTAAAGAAGACCTGCATCAGCTGGTTTCCGTCGCCGCGAACGCCGGGAAGAACCGACTCAAGCTGAAGCTCGATGCGGACAGTCCCAGTGCGCAGGTCGAGGTAGCGGAGCTGGACGGCGTTGGTCACCACGGTGTTGATGTCCAGGAGCGTGCGTTCCGTGGGGACCTGCCTGGCAAAGCTGAGAAGATTTCCGACGAGTGTTTTGGTGCGGCGAGCCTGGTCGCGAATTTTCGATGCGGTGGAGCGGGCCTTTTCTGGGAGTGTGGTGTCGTCAGACAGGAGGTCAGAGAAGCCAAGAATCGCTGTCAATGGATTGTTGATTTCATGAGCGGCGCCGGCGGCTAATTGTCCCAGCGAAACAAGTTTCTCGGATTGCACAATCTGCGCCTGAAGCCTCTGGAGATTCTCGATGGACCGCTCGGATTGGGAAAGCAGACGAGTGCGGTCAGCGTCGGCCAGAGATGTTCGCAGGAACAAAAGCAGAGCCAGGGGAATGGAGGCGATGAGAACGGTCATCAAACGGAAATCGCGGACCGCGGGATTTTGATGGGCGTACCGCAACGTCAAGATGGCAAATAATGGCAACGAGATCACCGCGGCCATGGCCAGGCGCGCCGGCACCGCACTTTCTCCTCGCGAGCTATCTGGCTCCGCGCCGAACTCATTTTCCGACGGAGCGTCAAGAGCTGCCCGTTTCTGGTAAGCAACGGCGCCCGCAAGGGCAAACCAGAGAAACGAGGCAACCATCGGAAGATCGTACAGGCTGCCTGTGTAGTACAGGTTGAACTCGAGAGCAATGTTGATGGTGAGAGAGGAGAGCATGTACATCGCGGAGGCGCCGAAGAGATGGGCGTAGACCACTCGCCAAGCTCCGGACGACCGTAGCCAGAGGTAGCCGAAGCCGCCAACGATGACGAAGTTCTGGATATTGTGAAGAAGAATGTAGTTGTAGTTGTACTCCGCGAGCGAGGGGACGGCGTACATCCAGGGCAGCACGATGAAAACATAGAGAAAAATCCACCAGGTGAGCAGCAGTGCAAAATCCAAATAGCCGAAACGCAGGCGCAGCTCGCCGCGGCTGAGGTGCGGGCGCAATGTCAATGCGGCCATCATTGGAATACCGCGCAGGAAGAACACGATGTCGATCGGATCGGTATCGGGCGTAGGGCGGTGTAGATAGACCTCGTAATACGTCCATTGGAATTGCCCGATCATCCAGAGCGTGCAACCCATGGCGAGCAACATCCAAAAGAGATTTCTGCGCCATTGCGGAGTTCCAGCATTCAGAAGAAGTCCGGCATTCGCCAGCAGCGGCACAATGCACTGAGACAAATCGCCAAACGCGGTAAGACCCTGATTCCCGCGACGTAGAACGAGGGAGACAATCGCATAGACGAGGAGAAAGAGCAGCCACGTGCTCGCCATGCGGACGATTGTTTTTGAAGAAGACATAGGATCAGGCGAATCTATTTTAGAGGGCAGGGCCTACGAGAGAGGTGGCGCATTCGCCGCGCACTACGTAAGTATAAACGAACCCAACTGCTGTCCTCGAGAGCTGGCTCGCAGGACTCGCGATGCGTGGGACGAGGGTGACAGTTTCTATCGGAACAAGCTGGCGGAGGAGGAGGGATTCGAACCCCCGAGACCCTTTCAGGCCTAACGGTTTTCAAGACCGCCGGTTTCAACCACTCACCCACTCCTCCGTTTCTAATTCTAGCCTACTCGGCGAGTTACGGCCCAATCTGTGTTCGCCATACATTCCTGGGAACCTCCCTCTTGAACTCGGTCTTGGCCATCCGAAGGGTCTTGCGCATTTGCAACACCACAGTAACGTGCAATTCACCAAGCATTCACACCAGTGAGCCTAGACTCCGCTGAGAACCCATGAACATTCTGGTTGTGGAAGACGATGAGCTCATGGCGGACGTGCTGGTGCATGGACTGCGTGAGGAATCACACTATGTTGAGCGAGCTGCCGACGGCCGTGCGGCTCTTCGGCTGACGGGCGATGCTACTTTTGACTTGATCCTTCTGGATGTAATGCTTCCCGGGATGGATGGTTTGGAGGTTGCGCGCCAGCTGCGTCTTCGGTGCAACTCTGTGCCTGTGCTCATGCTCACGGCTCGCGATGCTTTGCCCGATATCGTCGCCGGCCTGGACGCGGGCGCCGACGACTATCTCACCAAGCCGTTTTCCTTCGTGGAATTGCTGGCGCGCATCCGGGCCTTGCAGCGACGCACTGCTGTAAGACCGAAAAACGTTCTGGAATTCGAAGATCTCGTACTCGACGTGAATTCGCTCCGCGCTTTCCGCGGCGGACGGGAGATTTATCTATCCGCTACGGAATTCCGTCTGCTCGAACTGTTCGTAAGGAATCCGGGCCGCGTGTTGTCGCGAGGCGCAATTCTGGACGCCGTCTGGGGCAATGGCCGTGACGTCGGCGAAAATACCGTCGATGCCTTCATCCGGCTTCTACGGAAAAAGATGGAAGACGGTGCGGCCAAGAAATTGATTCACACACACCGTGGATTCGGTTACTCGGTGGGAGGCCCGCTGGCTTCATGAATTTGCCGATCCGTGCGCGCCTTACAGCTCTCTACTTCATAGTTCTTGCCCTGTCGTTCGTGGCGTTTTTCTTGGTGAGCGATATCGGTTTCCGCAGCAGTATTGATGCGACGGCCGACAACGCTTCACGCACCAATCTGGAAACCATACGGCGTCTTCTTGACAACACTTCCTCCCGGGGAGAGAGCAAAGTCCGAAAAGAACTGAACGAGCTTGCAGGTCTTTGGGCCAATGGGGCGCTCTTCGAGGTGGCCGGCCAAAATGGGAATTGGATCTACCGGTCTCCGCAGTTCGAACGGACCAATTCTTCACTAGCTCAAGTGCGCGAAGGAGACATCTCGTTTGTCACCACCAATCTCGACTCCTCGCAGTACCGCATTGCCCTCCAGCGGGTCAGCGCCGGAATCGAAGTTTATGAAATACACGCCGCGGTTCCGACAGAGCCATTTGATCAAGCGCTGGATCATTTCAGGCTCATGGAACAAGAGATTCTACCGCTGCTTGTCATACTGGCATCGCTACTGGGCTATTGGCTCAGCGGAAGGTCTCTGGCGCCGGTCAACCGAATCATCGAGACAGCGGGTCTGATTGGTGCGCAGAATCTCTCCAGCCGGTTGGAAGTCCCGAAAGCTCGCGACGAACTCAGACGCCTGACGGAAACCTTGAACGCCATGCTTGCGCGCATCGAAGCCTCCTTTAAAAGGATCACGCAGTTCACTGCCGACGCATCGCACGATTTGCGGACGCCACTGGCGGTCATTCGCGCCACGGCGGAAATTACGCTGCGCAAGCCGCGGACTCAGGAAGAGTATCGGCGAGCCTTATCCAGGATTCTCGAAACTTCTGTTGACACGTCTGAGCTGCTCGAAAACCTGCTGACACTTGCGCGCGCCGATGCGGGCGCGGTGGGCATGGAGATGCGCACGCTCGATCTGGCTGCCCACGTACAAAAAGCCCGGGAGCGCGCGGCTTTGCTAGGCTTGGAGAAAGCGCTTGATGTCACAGCCTCGACTCCCTCGGAGCCTGTGTGGGTCAAGGCCGACGCGATCGCGATCGACCGTTTGCTGTTGATCCTCTTGGACAACGCCGTGAAGTACAGCCCGAGCGGAGGGCGCTGTGAGATCGCCTTGTCCCGATCGGCGAGCCATGCGCAGATAACCGTTCGCGATTCTGGCGTAGGCATCCCCGAATCGGAGCTGAACAACATCTTTGACAGGTTTTATCGCGTTGATCGCGTTCGTTCCAAGAACAATGGAGGCGCGGGCCTGGGGCTCGCCATCGCCCGCTGGATTGCGGAAATGCATGGCGGCACGATCGCCGCGGAGAGCAAGGTCGGCGAGGGGGCGGAATTTCAAATTAGACTTCCTGCCGGCGTGGTTTAGAAGCCTAGGTATTTGAAAGACTTAGCTGCGGGTTCGGGCTTTTCTGAAAAAACTTCAGCGTCAATTTAACCAACATTCCAAGTCGCGTCACGGGAGGTTTCCATTTCTACCCTTAAATTGAGGAAATCTTTCAAGAAAGCAAGCGTCAAAGCGGCGCCGCAGGAGTCGCCAAAGATCACGGTTTCTCTTCGAGAACAGGAATGAGGGGTTTACTCATGAAGTCCAGATTCGCAAGGAACGGGATTAGTCTCTTTGTGTTTATTTTGATCGGTATGGCTCTCTCTGCCAGCAATGCGCTCGCGCAGGGCGAAGCGGGGTCCATCACGGGTCATATCGCGGATTCGTCGGGCGGCTTGTTGCAGGGTGCACAGATCAAGCTCCAGCCCACCGGCATCACCGTGGCCTCCAATCAGCAGGGCGCGTACTTTATCAATAATCTTGCGCCTGGCAGCTACACGATCTCTGTCACCTATGTCGGATTCTCCCTTTTCACAAAAGAGGTGAGCATCGCGGCGGGGCAGACCACTACCCTCGATGTGAAGATGCAAGTGTCATCTCAAAACGAACAAATTCTTGTAACCGCGGAAAGTGTTTCCGGCGAGGCTGAAGCCGTCAACCGGGAACGCACTGCCGACAACATTCTTCAGGTCATGACGAGCGAGGTCATCACTTCGCTTCCCAACGCCAACATCGCCGACGCGGTCGGCCGCCTGCCCAGCGTCACGCTGGAGCGCGACGAAGGCGAGGGCAAGTATATTCAGATCCGCAGTCTCGAGCCCCGCCTCACCAATGCCACGATTGATGGCGTCAATATTCCTTCGCCGGAGCCTGGCGTGCGCGAAATCAAGTTCGATGCCATGCCGGCAGACCTCGTGGAATCCGTCGAAGTCAACAAGACCTTGCAAGCCAACATGGACGGCGACGGCATCGGCGGCTCCGTGAACATCGTCACCAAAACCGCTGGAGAGCGCCCAACTCTGTCGTTCAGCGGAGGAGGCGGCAGCAGCACCATCGATGGCGGTCGCAACCTTTGGCAGACCTCTGGAACTATAGGTAAGCGCTTCGGGGCGGACAAGCGGTGGGGAACGCTGATTGGGGGCTCATATGATTGGAACGGGCGCGGTATTGATGATATCGAGCCGGTTCCGGACGTCGCCACGTTTTCGGATAGTTCCACGGGCCGTTATTTCGATACACAGGACATTCGCCAATATCTCTACAAGCGCAGCCGTTGGGGACTCACAGGAAGTGCGGATTACAAATTAGGGGACGGTTCGGATGTTTATATTCGCGGAATCTATTCCAGTTTCCGCGATTATGGCGACAAGTGGGTCTACACGCTCACCGACAACACGCAGGGAATTTCGCTCCTCCAAGCCAATGGCTGCGCCACGGACAGCAACAGCGTAACCGTCATTCCCTGCACAGGTGTTCCCGCTTTCAGCGAGTCCAATCGCGTGCCTGTGTTTAATATCGGGAGCATCGTCCTCGGCGGCAAGCACGTTTTCGCAACCAGTTGGTTTTCCTGGGACGTCTCTGTCTCCCGGTCGGAACAACTCAAGTCGGGTGGCGACGAGGGCGTGGATTTCGCAGTAAATTCAACCTACAACAACCTCTATCCAAACGGGAGCACTTGCCAGTTCAGCCCTTCGCTTACGACCCACGTCTACGTCCCACAATGGACTCCCAGTTGTTTTACGGAGGCCTATTCCCCGGCGAACTATGATTTGGTAGATATCAACACCTCGGTCGGAAAATCGCCCCAGTTGAACCTGCAGTTTACGGGGGCTTACGCGAAGCAATACCATGTCGGCTCGCATCTCTCCACTTTCGAGATTGGGGGGAAATTCCGCAACGCCCACAAGTTCGACGACTCCTACTCCCCCGACTACACAGCCAACGGCTCGTTTCCCATGACCATGTTCCTGGGTACATATCAGAACACCAACTACTACTCCGGCAATTACAAGGCTGGACCCACAACCAGTTGGAACAAAGACATCAACTTCCTGAACGCAAATATGGCGGACTTCACGCTCGATCCCGCGACGGTCGGTGTGAACGCTGGGAATTTTAATTATATTGAAAAGGTGTCCGCCGGCTACGTAATGGACACCATAGATTTTAGCCGGGTTCGCGTGGTGGCCGGTGTTCGCTTCGAAGGGACAAACCTTCGCACCGCGACGCCTGCCTTTGACGAAAACAACGCGTTCCTGGGAAATACGGTTATGACCGGATCGTATTTGAAGGTTCTTCCCAGCGGTTCGGTGCGCTTAGACCTAGGTCATGACACCGATCTTCGGGTCGTATACAGCCGGGCGCTATCACGGCCCGATCCTCAAGACATCGCTCAGGCCCTTAGCGTCACCATTCACCAGACTCCGCTGACAGCTTCGCTCGGTAACCCTGGGCTTCAAGCGGAAACGGCCAACAATTACGATGTCCTGATGGAGCATTATTTGAAGCCCTTTGGCATGATTCAAGGAGGCTTCTTCTACAAGCAGTTGTACGATCCCATCGTCACGCAATCCATCCAAAAAACGAATTTCAGCCCGGACCCTGCCAATCCTGGCCTGTATCCCATAGGCACCTGGATTGTTTCGCAGCCCGTTAACGCCGGGAGTGGCTGGCTGGCGGGGTTCGAATGTGCTTATCTCCAAAATTTCACCTCGCTGCCGGGAGCGTTCGGCGGACTGGGGCTCTCCGCCAACTACAGCTACACCAACTCCCAAGCCAGCGGCATCCCCGGGCGCTCGGATAGCCCGAGACTCTTGCGCCAGGCTCCTAACACATTCAACGTTAGCCCCACTTACGACCACGGCCGCCTTTCCCTTCGTGTCGGAATGACTTACAACGGCGCGAGCATCTACGCCTATCAATATCAGGACGGAACCGGCGGTTCGACAGCTACTCCCGGCGGTCTTCGCGGTCCGCTTGGCGACAACTATCTCTACTCGCACTTTCAGCTGGACGTTCAAGGCAGCTTCCGGGTGAAGTATGGCCTCACCCTTGTGGCTTACGGCCTCAACCTGACCAATGAAGCCTTCGGCTTTTTCAATGGCCAGACGCAATACATGATTCAGCGCGAATACTACGGGCCGACGTTCGCGCTCGGCATGCGCTGGTCGCCAACTCACGAGAAATAGTTCGAAGGCTGGCACGCCCAGCTTCGGCTTTGTTTGGATACATTCGATTCGGTCGGCGTGGACCCTTGTCAAGGAAAGAGTCTATGAAGAGAAATGCTCGCGGATCGGCAATGCTCTGTGTGCTGTTGCCGCTGGCTTTCTTCCTGCTCCAAGCGAAGGCATCTCCAGATCCCGCAGTGGCCGAGAAGGACGCCGTTCTCGTCGGTGCAGGCGACATCTCGGACTGTGCCGATCCTTCCGGAGCGGAAGCTACGGCAAAATTGCTCGACCAATTCCCCGGCACCGTCATGGCCGTCGGTGACCTTGCCTATCCAGACGGCAGCAAGGAAAATTTCATCTGCTACGACAAGACCTGGGGCCGCGCAAAATCTCGCACACGTCCGGCACCTGGCAATCACGAATTTCATTCCGCCGGCGCTACTCCCTACTTCGATTATTTTGGCGCCGTCGCCGGCGACCCAAAGACCGGCTACTACAGCTACGAACTCGGAAGCTGGCATATCATCGTGCTCAACAGCGAATGCAAGGATGTCGGCGGCTGCGACGCCGGTTCAACGCAGGAAAAATGGTTACGCGCCGATCTTGCAGCTCACCCCGCCGCTTGTACGCTCGCCTATTGGCACAAGCCGCTCTTCAGTTCTGGCGGCGCTCACGGCAACGATCCTGAAATCAAACCGATTTGGCAGGCGCTGTATGAAGCGAACGCGGATGTCGTCATAAACGGCCACGACCACGACTACGAACGCTTCGCGCCGCAGACTCCTGACGGTATTGCCGATTCGGCGCGCGGCATTCGCGAATTCGTCGTAGGCACCGGGGGCAAGAATCACCGTCCATTCGGGCCACCCAAGCCCAATAGCGAACTGCGCGATGCGACCGCCTTCGGCGTCCTAAGACTGACGCTGAAGCCGAATGCATATGACTGGCAATTTGTTCCTGAGGCCGGGAAGAGCTTTACCGATTCGGGCAGCGGCTCCTGCCACTAATTTCGAATCACCAGCTCGTGTTTGCAGCGGGTTAGCCCGGTGCGCGCAATGAAGGACGCACTGACACCCAAGCATTTTTGTTTTCCATCCGCTCACCGAATAACGAATCGCAATATTTCGCAATTGCCGTCTTCCGAAGGGCATTGACATGCCACTAGCCGCACCGTAGCATCGCCTCTATCTGATGGCTGGACGTTTACTCAGCCGCGCTGGCAGCGGAGGTCCCTCATGAGTCTTCGCGACTTTATCTCCAAACAGTGGATTGACGTTATTGATTGGACGGAGCCGGAAGACGGCATCCTCGCCTATCGTTATCCCATGCAGGACCGCGAAATCCAGAATGGCGGCAAGCTCACCGTCCGCGATTCGCAGCTAGCCGTGTTCGTGAACGAAGGCAAAGTCGCGGACGCTTTCGGCCCCGGCCTTTACACGCTCAACACCAACACGCTTCCGATTCTCACGTACCTCAAAAACTGGGACAAACAGTTTCAGTCGCCCTTCAAGTCCGACGTTTATTTTTTCTCGTCGCGCATTCAGACTGACCAGCACTGGGGCACGCCCAATCCCATTACCATTCGCGACAAAGAGTTCGGCGCGATTCGCTTGCGCGGCTTTGGAATTTATTCCTACCACATCACCGATGCGAAGTCTTTCTACTCGAAAATCAGCGGTACGCGCGACATCTACCACGTTGCCGATCTCGAAGGGCAGCTGCGCAACACCATCGTCGCCAAAATGACCGACGCCTTTGCGGGCAGCCAGGTGCCCTTTCTCGATATGGCCGCCAGCCAGGGCGCGCTAGCCGAGAAAATCAACGAGCAACTGAAGCCTGCGTTTGCCGACTATGGACTCTCGCTCGATACTTTCGTCGTCGAAAACCTCTCTCTCCCCGAAGAGCTGCAAAAAGTCCTCGACCAGCGCATCAGCATGAACGTGCTCGGAGACATGGGCAAGTTCACGCAGTATCAGGTAGCTCAGGCAATTCCGATTGCCGCCGGGAATGAAGGCGGCGGAGCGGTAGGAATAGGCGCCGGGCTCGGCGCGGGCGTCGCCATGGGCCAGGCGATGATGGACGCCGTGAAGCAAACCACTTCCGGTACTCCTGGAGGCGGAGGCGCAGCTCCGGCGGCTGCGGGCGCGGCAGCTTCCGCCACCACGAAATTCTGCAGCGAGTGCGGCAAGCCCATCCCACGCACCAGCAAATTCTGCCCGGAGTGCGGGAAGCCTCAGGCCTAGTGGTGACGCGACCATGAGCGGCGTCGAATGGGTCGTCGAGGCCTTCGGTTGCTCATCGGATTCGCTGCGCGACCTTCGCGCGGTCGAAACGCTCTTCCATGGCATGATTCGCGGCATGAAGCTGCGCCCCGTTGGTGCAACGCAGTGGCATCAATTTCCTGGCACCGGTGGTATCACTGGTCTTTGCCTGCTCGCTGAATCGCACATCGCCTGCCACACTTTTCCCGAACACAATTCGCTTTGCCTTAATCTTTTTTGTTGTGTTCCGCGAAATGAATGGAATTTTGAAGCGGCGCTGCAACAGCTTTTTCATGCCCGGACTGTTTCCGTGAGGCGTCTTGCGCGTCCTTACGAAGCGGCGCGTCACCAGGCGGCCAGCGATTAGAATTTAGCGCGAGGATCTTTTTGTGCAACCGATGAGCAACGGACGATGACTCAGCCCGTCTCGAACTGTCCCAACTGCGGCGCAAAAATTGTCTTCCAATGGTCCAGCAGCGTGCAGACGGTTTGCCAGTATTGCAAAAGCATTCTCGTGCGCACCGATGTCGATCTCAAGAGAGTCGGCCAGGTCGCCGATCTTCCTCCGGACAGTTCGCCGATTCAGCTCAACACGGAAGGCATCTATCGCAACAAAGCTTTCGTCGTTGGTGGCCGAATTCTTTATGAGTACGACCAGGGCGGCTGGAACGAATGGCACATCACGATGAACGACGGCACGAGCGCCTGGCTCTCCGACGCGCAAAATGAATTCGCTGTATCCTTCGCAAGCAACACGAACGGTTTGCCGCCAGCTGATCAAGTCCAAGTCGGCCAGCAATACACCTGGAACAATCAAAACTACACCGTCAGCGTGATTACTCCGGCCCACTATCGCGGTGTCGAAGGCGAGTTGCCCTTTCAATATTGGGACAAGACAGATGTAACCTTCGCCGACCTTCGCAGCCAGATCGGCAAATTCGCCACGCTCGATTACAGCGATGAACAGCCGGCACTCTATCTCGGCGAATTCGTCGAGTTCGACGATCTCAAGCTCAAAAATCTCCGCAGTTTCGAGGGCTGGTGATGAGCGCAGGCACGCCGCCACTTTCGAATCCGCCCAAACCGCAAGCGAAAGCTTTGAACTGTCCGCAGTGCGGAGCGGCGATCACTCTGCGCGCGCTGGGCCACGCCGAGACCGTTGTTTGTGAAAGTTGCCACTCGATTCTCGATGCCAAGGATCCCAATCTTCAGATCTTACAAACGTTCAAGGCCATCACCGGAGAAGACCCGCCGCTCATCCCGCTCGGCACGCGCGGTAAACTTCGTGGCACGGATTACGAAGTTATCGGCTTTCAGCGCCGCAGCATCACCGTCGAAGGCATCCGCTACAGCTGGCACGAATACGTTCTCTTCAACCCCTACAAAGCCATTCGCTACCTTACCGAATACAACGGCCATTGGAATGACATCAGCGTTTGCAAAGAACTTCCCGACGTCCAATTTGCCTCGGCCAACTATCTCGGCGAAGTCTACAAACACTTTCAATCCTCCGACGCCACCACGTACTATGTGCTCGGCGAATTTCCCTGGCAGGTGCGCGTCGGTGAACATGCCGCGGTAACCGAATACGTCAAGCCCCCGCGCGTCCTCTCCGCCGAAAAAACCGGCAATGAAGTGACCTGGTCGCTCGGCGAGTACACCTACGGCGCCGATATCTGGAAATCTTTTAATTTGCCAGGGAATGCGCCGGAAGCAATCGGCGTCTATGAAAATCAACCGTCGCCAGTCAGCGAAAATGTCAAAGGCATTTGGAGCGCCTTTCTTGCTTTCGCGATTCTCTTGCTCGTGTTCATGGCCGGATTCGACCTGATATCGAACAAAGGCACGGTGTTCGAATCCAGCTACCGCTTAAATTCCGGCGAACCAAGAGGCGAAGCTTCTTTTGTCACCGACGTCTTCAATGTGGAAGGCCGCACCTCAAATGTCGAGGTCACCACTTCCGCCGACGTTTCCAACTCCTGGATCTACCTAAACTACGCGCTCATCAATCAGGACACTGGGCAAGCCTGGGATTTCGGCCGCGAAGTCAGTTACTACTACGGTTCTGACAGCGACGGCTCGTGGTCCGAAGGCAGCACGAAGGATTCCGTCGTCATCCCCAGTATCCCCGCTGGTCATTATTATCTGCGCATCGAGCCTGAGGTCGACGCCGTGCACGCGCCCATCTCCTATTCCGTGCAAGTGAAGCGCGACGTCCCGGTTCTCGGCTTTTTTGGAATTGCTTTTCTGGCGCTGTTGATTCCGGCCATCGCCATTACCTGGCGTTCCATCAGTTTCGAACGCGCTCGCTGGTCCGAGAGCGATCATCCGCCCATGCAAATCGGAAATACGGAGTAATCACAAATGTTCAGAAAACTCTATCTCGCGTATGGATTCCTGGTTCTCGGAGGCACAGCCTTTGCCCAACACCAAGGCTGGAGCCTCGACCGCATCAACCAGCTGAAAAACGTTCCTAAATCCGTTCGTGATAATCCCGGCTCCTATCGTTCCGTCTACGGCTTCTATCACCATTACACCGGAGGCAAATAAGATGAACCTCGTTCCGCTCGCCAACATCGTTTCTGCACTCGTATTCGCCTTGATCGGCATGCTCATCTTCATCATCGCGTTCGTGGTGATGGATAAGCTCACGCCGTATCATCTCTGGAAGGAAATAGTCCAGGAGCACAACATGGCACTCGCCATCTTGGTCGGCGCGATGTCGCTCGGCATTTGCATCATCATTGCTGCGGCGATCCACTAGCGCATGGGCATTCTGCTCTTCATCTCGGTGCTGCTGGTTGCGGCGTGTGGGCTTATCTACGAGCTCGTAGCCGGCACGCTTGCGAGTTACCTCGTCGGCGACAGCATCTTCCAGTTTTCCACGATCATCGGCACCTACCTGTTTGCGATGGGTATCGGGAGCGCCCTCTCTCGTTACCTGAATCGCGGCCTCGTCTATCGTTTCGTCTGGATTGAGCTGTCGCTCGGCGTGATCGGCGGTTTTTCTTCCGCGCTCTTGATGATGGCTTTTGCCTTCACGCGGGGATTCGAGCTGATTCTCTATGCCCTCGTCATCGTCATGGGCGTCCTCGTCGGCCTGGAAATCCCTCTGCTCATGCGCATCGTGCGCGACCGCTACGAATTCCGCGACGTCATCGCCCACGTTCTCACCTTCGACTATCTCGGTGCGCTCGGCGCTTCTCTGCTTTTCCCCATTCTCCTCGTGCCGCGTCTCGGTCTAGTCCGCTCCGCCATGCTTTTCGGTCTCGTCAACGCTGGCGTCGCACTGTGGACCACTTATTTGTTCGCCACTCAGCTTTCAGGCGCGCGCACTCTGCGCATAGCGTGCGTCGTTGTCATCTGCGGGCTCGGAATCGGCATGGCGGACGCCCGCCGCATCACCGCTACCGCGGAAGACAACATCTACGCCGACGACATCATTTTCGCTCGCGACACGCGGTACCAGCATCTCGTGCTCACTCGCTTCAAGGATGATCTTCGCCTCTTCCTCAACAGCCATCTGCAATTCAGCTCTCGCGACGAATACCGCTATCACGAAGCTCTCATCCATCCCGGCCTCGCTGCAGTCTCCGCGCCGCGTCATGTTCTAGTCCTCGGTGGCGGCGACGGCCTCGCCGTGCGCGAAGTCCTCAAGTATCCGCAAATCGAAAGCATCACTCTCGTCGATCTCGACCCCGAAATGACCAAACTTTTCTCCACGCACCCCATGCTCACCAAGCTCAACGACAAATCCTTCCTCTCACCTCGCGTTCATATCATCAACGCCGACGCGTTTCCCTGGGTCGATTCGAATACCGACAGTTTCGATTTTATCGTCATCGATTTTCCCGATCCCACCAACTATTCCCTCGGCAAGCTTTACACCACCGCGTTCTATCGCGCCGCCGCGCGCCACCTCAGCGTGCAAGGCCTGATGGTCGTGCAAAGCACTTCGCCGATGTTCGCCCGCGATTCTTTCTGGTGCATCGCGCAAACGCTCAAACAAGCCGGCCTGCAAACGTATCCCTATCACGTTTACGTCCCAAGCTTCGGCGAGTGGGGCTTCGTCCTTGCCGGCACGCACGAGTACACTCCACCCACTTCTCTACCTATCGGTCTCCGTTTCATCAACGTCGAAGGCTTGCCCGCTCTGTTCCAATTTCCGCCAGACATGGCTCCGCTCCCCATGCCTCCCAATCAACTCAACAGTCAGGTCCTCGTCCGCGCCTACGAAAACGACTGGAAGGACATCAGTCATTGAAGGTTGGACGACGAAAATTTCTCCGCTCGGGCAGTGCCGCCTTAGTTGGACTCTCGCTCAAAACGGATCGCCCCATCTCAGGCTCGTTCGTCAACGATTCCTTCCAGATGGGCCATCTCCTACGCGACCGCGCTTCCTTTCCGCCACCGAAGCGCACAGAAAAATTTCCAATCGTTATCGTTGGTGGCGGCATCGCTGGACTCAGCGCCGCCTGGCGCCTCCGCAAGCGTGGCTTCACCGATTTCGTCCTCCTCGAAATGAATCCGCAAGCCGGCGGCAACGCCCGCTGGGGTGAAAATGAAATCACAGCCTATCCGTGGGCGGCGCATTACCTTCCCGTGCCCGGCCCCAAAGCCGAATATGTTCGCGAACTCTTCGAAGATCTAGGCGTCCTGAAAAATGGCCAGTGGGACGAACGCACCCTTTGTTTCGCTCCGCAAGAGCGCCTTTTCCTCTACGGCCGCTGGCAGGACGGCCTAGAGCCCGCCGTCGGTCTCACGCAAAAAGATCGCGACCAATTCCAACATCTCGAAGATCTTTTCGCAAAATTCCGCGCCAGCGGCGGATTCACAATCCCTCTCGAACTCGGCCGCTCCGCAAAGTTTCAGGATTTAGATCGCCTCTCTTTCTCCGATTGGCTCCAGCAACAAGCCTGCGATTCCCGCCTTGTGAATTGGTACATGAACTACGCCTGCCGCGACGACTACGGCGCGCTCGCCAAAGACACTTCCGCCTGGGCCGGCATCCACTATTTCTCTTCGCGAGAAGCTGAAGAAAAAGGTCCCCTCACTTGGCCCGAAGGCAACGGCTGGATCACGCGCCGTCTCCTCGAACGCGTCGGCGAAAACGTCCGCACCGATCAAATGGTCCACCGCATTGCCGAAACAAAGCGAGGCGTCAGCATTTTCGCTGGCGAGAACGAGTTTCAAACCGACTTCGTAATCTTCGCTGCGCCAACGTTTCTCGCCCCATTTTTGATAGAAGGTTTTCCCCGCCTCAACGATTTTGTCTATTCCCCTTGGCTCACCGCCAATCTCACGCTCGAACGCCTCCCCGATTCCCGCGGCGCCGAGCCAACTTGGGACACCGTTTTTCTCGACTCTCCAACTCTCGGCTACGTCGACGCGACTCATCAATCCTTGCGCACACACATCGACCGCACCGTCTGGACCTTCTATTGGGCTCTCGCCGAAGGCACTCCCGCGCAAAATCGCCAGCTTCTCCTGGAGAAAGATTGGTCCTACTGGAAAGAAGCCATCCTCCACGATCTCGAACGCGTTCACTCCGACATTCGCCAGTGCGTCTCGCGCATCGACGTCATGCGCATGGGCCACGCCATGATTCGCCCTGCCGTCGGCGCCATTTTTTCCGAAGAGCGCCTCCGCCTTACGCGCCGCGAACCCCGCACCGGCGTCAGCTCCCGCGTGCTCTTCGCCAATTCCGACCTCAGCGCCATCTCCATTTTCGAAGAAGCGCAATATCACGGCGTGTCAGCCGCACAACGCGCGCTGCACCACCTGAGCGGCAACCGTTAGCACGAAGAAATACGTATTTTCGTCCGGAATCCTGGAATAAATTTAATGCATCCAATGTATATAGAGCTGCGTACTATATATAAGGACAAGGAAGGTCTTGCGCTCAACCTGGAAGACACAGAGCAAATGCTACTGCATCGCAAACCCGAACTGACCTACGCAGACGTCACGCCCAAAGAAATCTATTTCAACCGGCGCAAGTTCCTGCAAGCCATGGGCATCGCCGGCGTCGCTGCCTTTGCCGGCAAAAATCTCCTGAACCTCGTCTCGCCATCGAGCAACGTCTACGCCGGAGCGAAATTCACCAACCTCGCAAAAAGCCCCTTCAGTACCACCGAAAAAGAAAGCACGTTCGAGGAAGTCACCCACTACAATAATTTCTACGAATTCGGCGTCGACAAAACCGAACCAGCAAAAAACGCCCAGAAATTCCGCACCTCTCCGTGGTCCGTCTCCGTTGAAGGCGAAGTCAAAACCAAACGCAAATTCACCATGGACGAAATCCTCAAACTCGCCCCGCTCGAAGAACGCATCTACCGCCATCGCTGCGTCGAAGGCTGGTCGATTGTCGTTCCCTGGATCGGTTTTTCCCTCAGCACGATCGCTAATCTCGTCCAGCCCACCGAAAAAGCAAAATACGTCGCGTTCGAATCGCTCTACGACCCCAGCCAAATGCCCGAAGCAAAATACGGCGGCATTGCCTTCCCCTACGTCGAAGGCCTTCGCCTCGATGAAGCCATGAACCCGCTCACACTTCTCTGCGTCGGCATGTATGGCGACACGCTCCCCAATCAAGACGGCGCCCCTGTTCGCCTGGTCATTCCCTGGAAATACGGCTTCAAGAGCATCAAGTCCATCGTCAAAATTAAATTCGTCGCCAAAGAACCGCCCACAACCTGGAATCTCGCCAACTCCCACGAGTACGGCTTCTACTCCAACGTGAATCCCAATGTCGATCATCCGCGCTGGAGCCAGGCTAAAGAGCGCCGCCTCGGCGAAATCTTCAAACGTGCCACGCTTATGTTCAACGGTTACCAAGACCAGGTCGCCAGCCTCTACACCGGCATGGACCTGAAAAAATACTACTGAGGTAAACTCGCAGCGTGCCCTCGCCCCTCGCCAGCAAGTGGACCAAAGTTTTTATCTTTCTTCTTTGCCTCGTACCTCTCGGCATCCTCGTCTTCCGCGCGCGCACCTCAAATCTCGGAGCGAATCCCGTCGAGTTCATCCAGCACGCCACCGGCGATTGGACGCTCCGCTTCCTCATCATCACTCTCTGCATCACGCCGTTCCGTAAACTCCTCCATCTCCCCGATCTCATTCGCTTCCGCCGCATGCTCGGTCTCTTCGCCTTCTTCTACGCCTGCCTCCATTTCCTCACCTATCTCGGCCCAGACCAAAGCTTCGACCTCGCCGCCATGTGGAAGGACGTCTACAAGCGCCCCTTCATCACCGTAGGTTTCGCCGCGTTCGTTTTGCTTATCCCGCTCGCGCTCACTTCCACCGCCGGATGGATTCGCCGCCTCGGCGGACGCCGCTGGCAAATGCTCCATCGCCTCATCTACATCAGCGCAATTTGTGGTGTGATTCACTACTACTGGCTGGTGAAGTCCGCAGTCCTTCGCCCGTTAACCTATGGCGCGATCGTCGCCGTTCTCCTGCTCTGGCGCGTCGCAGACTGGTTTATCCGCCGCGGCCGCACAATCGCAGCAGCAGCCAAGACGCAGCGCGCGCCCGCAAACTCCTAGCAAGTCAAAATTTTAATTGGATTTACTTCCGATTTCCGAGATCGATTCTTTGTAGTGGCGGGTCTTGTTGACCCTGAGTCTTCGAAGGGCCCCGCCCGCTAGCCCTAATGCTCGAATCCTAATGAACGGCGGACGCCTCGTCTCCCTGCTTTGACAATTCGCCGAACTCCAATCCCCAAAAATGCGGCGCCGGCGTCAAAAACTCCACTCCAATCCTCTGCCCTCGATCGCAAGGCTCTCCCTGAAACACCACCCGGCACTCCTGCTCTTCCAAAGTCTCCGGGTTCGTCAAAACCAGCATCTCCCCGTTATCAATCTCATGCTTCAGCAGCAGCAATCCGCCGTGCGCGTTCACCACCACGGTTTCGCACGACTCTTTGAACTTCTTCCCGTTATGCGCGCGCCCCTGCGCCTGCAATCGCATCTTGTGAAACGCCCGCCCGCTGCGACGGTGGGTTGGAGAGGTTGTTCCGTTCATACCGCAATCATCGGCCTCTTCCGCAAACACCGTAAACTGGCCCACAGGACAGGTGTTCCCCACCAGCACCGTCCTCCCGCCGTCCGGTCCATCTGCAGCCCAGCTTAAGCAGGCTAGCAGCTGAAGGGTGTCGGTCCTTTTTCTACAACGAGTTAAGAAAGGCGATGAACTGTGACTTTTCTTTGTCGGTCAGATTCATCTGGAAGCGTTGATTGTAGAAATTCAATACTTGGTTCAAGTCGCGAGCCGCGCCGTTGTGAAAATACGGCGCACGAGCGGCCAGCCCTCTCAATACCGGCCCCTTGGTGCGGTTTACGTCTCCGCACTGCCCGGTCACAAGCCCCTTGCCGGGATCCGTCGTGTAAGTCACATACGGTGTGCTCGGTTGTCCAGCCGCGGCGAACGGGTTCGGGCATCCCGTAATTTCGTAGACGGGCACTCCCGGAAAGCTCAACTGCGCAAGCGCGCTGGCGATTTGCGTATCTGATTCCTGCGCGGCGTCGTGGCCAGTTCCGATGTCGAGCGGCAACGGCAGAGAGTGGTCTCCCACGTTCGGCGTGTCATGGCACGTCGTGCAAGTTCCTGGAAACGACGCGATAGGCACGGTGGTTCCCAGCGCAGCCGCAAGTGCCGTGTTATCATTCAGTCCGCGGACGCTTGTAATCGTCAATGCGCGCGAATTGAAAAGCGTTTCTCCCGCCGCGATATCTTGCCGAGCCTGTATCGTCGCCCAGTCTCTTTCATTGTCAGCTGCCATGTTTTCCCAAGACGAAAACAGTGTCATCCCAACGGGATTGAACTTGGCACCCGTTGGATCCGCACCCAAAGTGTCATTGATTCCTGGATAGTAGCTGGCGCCCGAGAGATTCTTCGCCCCGCCGAGCGCTCCGTAGTCTGTAAGCGATCCCACGCGACCGTCCGCCACTTGTGCGCTGAACAAGCCCAACTCGAAATTGACAATCGCAGTCTGCTGGTCAATGGTCGGTGGTACGGTCGCTTGCGCATGACCAGTCGTTGCGTCAATGGCTTGGTGCATCAAGTCAGCGATTAGGTTTGCTTTAAACGTTTGCGTATTGTTGAGCGGCTCGATGGTCTCTCGACCATCAAACATAATTGTGCTCAAGAACGTCAGATTCGTCGTTGGCAAAGGCCGCCGGTAGACCGATACCGTCTGCAATCCCAAGATAGGATCGGTCACTATGGCACAACCGTACGGATCTACCACTGCTCGTATCGTGAACTGCGTTCCTGCGGGAAGTTGTATAGGAATACGAATCAATCCGTTCTTCAGCAACAAACTGTGAGTTTCCGGTTCATTCGAACTGGTGTTAGGACAGTTTGCGCCATCAAACGCCGCAAACAACGGATCGTTCCCCCGTGTCATCACAAAACGCTGTTGGATATTTTGGGTACTCAATCCCATCCCATTGCCGGCGATATGGCACGTTGCACAGCTTCTCCCATTGGTCCCGAGGCTCTGGAAAAAGGGTGTGTTCTCAACAATCGGCCCTGCCGTGTTGTAGGTGGAAACGATCCCGGTGGGATCCAGGAACGGAAATAGATTGGGAATCACCATCACGGCTGAGGCGGCCGTAGCTAAGCACAACATCCCTGCCACAATCATCAGCTTCCTGGCATGGACTCTCACCCACAGCCCTATGCTCCTACATTCTTGAATTTTCATATTCGTTCCTCCCGGTCCTTCTACCAAAAACTCATGTCCAGATATCCGCAGCAAGACAGCATTAGAATCGAAGAAACGTCTCTGCACCCGTCAGCGATCGCACTGACGAGCCCTCGAAAGAACGGCTTTTTTCAGACCGTTGGCGCGGACACAACGTTTTGTTTACGAGCGGCCCGGCGAGTCCGCTTTCGGGCTATTGTCCCGTTAGAGATGACAGGACTTGGATGGGCCGCCACCGGGACCTTGACGGCCTTTTTCGGCAGCGGCTTCTTTACCGGGTAAGCGTCTTCAACACCCGTATTCGTGAAAAGCGCTGGATTGACTTCCTGCGCTCTGCAGGACGGCGTCCAGCCCAGCAGCATCGCCGCGAGGCCTATGCTCCCTACCCATAGAGTCTTAGGTATCCAGAGTTTGTAAATATTCATCGCCATTGTCCCTTCCGTCTTCGATTCCGAAGATCTAAAGCAACGGCACAATGAACGATTCCTCGCACACTCCTGTCTGCCTGCCAATGCAGGCTGTCTGGAAATCTAATTAAAAAAAGGTGAAGGCCTAACTCCCTCATTCCATAGAAGATCTCTACTTGCTGCGTACCTGAAACGAGGTCTATAGTGAGCGCACTATGTAATACTCGCGGTATTCGAGGGACACGGCCTTGCAAGCTACTCGGTTTGGCCCCTATGAACTGCTTCTCAATTCCCGAGAACTCTATAAATTCGGGACTAAGGTTAAACTCCGCCCTCAACCTTTCCAGGTTTTATCCCTTTTGCTCGACCGCCCCGGCGACGTCGTTACACGCGAACAGCTTCGTCAGCAGCTCTGGCCCTCTGATACCTTTGTAGACTTCGAGCACAGTCTTAACACCGCGATCAAAGAGCTCCGCGGCGTTCTCAACGATTCCGCCACGGAATCCCGCTTCATCGAAACCCTTCCCAAGCTCGGCTATCGCTTTATCTTCCCCGTTGAGCGCAGAGCTCCAAATGGCGAGCCCAGTCCTGTCGCTGTCGTTGTCGAGCCCGAAGCTATCAGGCATCCAGTCTTGGCTGAACCTGCGACCACTCTCTCCGCCCCTCGAGCGCTAAGATGGACTTGGCTTTCCCTCGCGGCCGCCGCGGTTCTGCTATTCGGTATAGTTATGGTCGTCGCGCGCTTGGGGGTCTTTCGTCATTCCGCAAGCGGCGCTGCTTCCGCAGCTCTCAAACCCCGCCCCTCGATCGCCGTTCTCGGTTTCAAAAACCTGTCACGCAAGCCAGACGATGAGTGGATGTCCACCGCCATGGCGGAAATGTTGGGCGCGGAACTCGCCTCCGGCCAGCAAATCCGCGTGATCCCCAGCGAAAACATCGCCCGCATGAAACTGGATCTGTCTCTCGCCCCTACGGACACCTATGGCCAGGAAACGCTAGGCAAGATTCACAATCATCTCGGCACCGATATGGTCACGTCCGGCTCCTATCTGGCGCTTCCCGATGGCTCAAGCACCAAACTCAGAATTGTCCTGCAAGTCCAGGACACTCGCACCGGAGAAACCATCGCGGCGATCACCGAGGACGGAACCGAGTCCGACCTTCCCCAACTCATCTCCGCCGGCGGGGACAATTTGCGTCGCACTCTCGGTATCGGCTCTCTGTCTGCTGTCGCCACGCGCGAGGTACGCGCATCCTTCCCCTCCAATTCCGAAGCCGAACGGCTCTACGCCGAAGGGCTAGCCAAACTTCAAGCATTTGACGCGCTCGCGGCCCGGGAGCTCTTCGAGAAGGCCATCGCGGAGGACCCCAATCACGCGCCCTCTCACTCGGCACTTGCCGACACCTTGTCCCATCTCGGTTACGATCTCAACGCCCAAGCAGAAGCAAAGAAAGCTCTCGATCTCTCCTCCAGTCTCTCGCGTGAAGATAGACTCTCCATCGAAGGCCGCTTTCGCGAACTCACCCATGACCGTGACGGAGCCGCCGAGGTTTATCGCACTCTCCACAATTTCTTCCCGGACAACCTCGACTACGGCCTGCGCTTCGCCCGCGCACAATATCTCGCGAATCATGCCAACGACGCTCTCGATACCGTCGCTGCTCTGCGAAAGCTTCCGTCGCCGATGGGCTCCGATCCTCGCATTGACCTCGTCGAATTCCATGCCGCAGAGCGCCTCGGTGACATGAAGCGAAGTCAAAAGGCAGCCGCCGCAGCCATTATCCGTGCCAAGACGCTGGGCAGCGGTCTACTCCTGGCCAATGCCCTCACAGCCGAATCCTGGGCTTGGTCGAACCTCGGTGAATTCGATAAAGCCATCGACGACCAATCTCAAGCTCGCGATCTCTATGCCGCCGCTGGTGACACTTATGAAGCTGCCGTCGCTGCCAACGGCATTGGCATGTTCCAAAGAAACAAGGGAGATTTGATCGAGTCCCGGAAATCACTCGAAGCTGCTCTTGCCGAGTTCCGTCGTTCGGGCGCGCAATGGGACATCGCTTCGTGCTCTAACCATCTCGGCGAAGTCTTTCAGGAGGCGGGAGATCTGGACCAGGCCAGATCTCATCTGGAAGAGGCCCTTCAAATTCAGCGCTCGCTTCACGATAAACGTGGTGTCGCTGCCGACCTCGATAATTTGAGCAACGTTGAGCTAAGTGCTGGCCGATTGTCCGCCGCAAGAAAGATGAAAGAGGAATCTCTCCGAGATTTCCGTGAAGTTGGCGATAAACGCGGCGAATCCATAACGCTTGTTAATTTGGGAGAGGTCCTTTATCAACAAGGCGAGCTCGCCTCTGCAAGAGAGACGTATTCGCAATCCATCGCCATTGATAGAGCCATATCCCGCAAGGCCGGTCTCGCCTACTCGCTCGTCGGCCTCGCGGAGGTCCAGACCGCTCAGGACCAGCTCAGTGACGCCCTCGCATCGACGCAAGAATCCATGACCCTTCGTGAGCAAACAAAAGAAGAGGTTCACTCCGCCGAAAGCGACGTGCAGCTCGCCATCATCGCCGTCGAACAAGGCAAGCCCGGCGATGCTGAATCATTCGCGCGAAAGGCGCTCTCTATTTTCGAGCAGCACAAATCTCCCAGCTCCGCTTCCATCGCCGATTCCGTGCTTGCTCGTTCCCTGCTTGCCCAGGGAAAATTAACCGACGCCCGCACCGCAGCCGCTCGCGCTGCCGCTCTTGCGCATCAGGGCGGCGACCGCATGATCTTCATGACCGCTGGCTTTGCGGAAGCCGAAGTCGACACTAGCTCTGGCAAAGCCGCGGAAGCCGAACGCAATCTGAGCGCCCTCCACGATCAAGCCAAACGCGATGGCTACGTGGCCTTCGAGCTCGAAGCTCGCCTCCTATTAGCACAAGCCGAAATCGAGTCCGGCAAGCTGGCTGCGGCCCGGGTAAACTTAGACAAACTCCAAGCCGACGCCCGCAACAAAGGTTTTCTCCTCATCGCCAGAAAAGCCGGAGCAGCGCGTCACCATTAATCGTGGGAAGGTGGTGCGCCATAACCTGCCTAGCTTTGCGGATTTTTGGGAGTCCCCAGCTTCCCCGCCTTGCTCGCCGCAAACCTCTCTTTTTCAGCCATCACTTATTCCGAGCGCGCCCTTACCATCACTTTCAAGCTGTGTGCTCAACCTTACTTAAGGGAAGAGATGCCTGGCCCCAGCCATGAAAAAACAAAGTCGGAGATGCCCGGAACGACCCTCGTCAGCAGCCCAAGCAGCGGAGCAATGCCAATCCCGATGATCTTGAACCAGAATTCCGCCCCCAACTCTCCTGGCTTCGTGTTCGTCACGTGGCTCAACGTGGCATCGCGGTGCATTTCCGCGTACACCTTCACAATCACGGCGCCCGTAATCAAGAACAGCACGATCAATACCACGCTCAACGCCTGTCGCGGGTCAAACGGATAGCTGGATGTCGCAAGGATGGCTGCAAGGAACAGCAACACGATCGTCATCACTATCGTCCTCAACCGGCCTAAAATATTCTGCACAAACGCCATATAGTTCAAGCACACAAACTCTTCTGCATTACGTATGTGCTCTTCTTTTGCCTGCGGCGGCGGCTCTGGCGTCGCCCCTTCTTTATCCTCTTTAATTGGAGTTGCCAGTAACGACCCTCTCTCTGTCCTCCACTCCGGCACAAGCAACTTTGTCAGCAGCGTGCCGCTCGCCGCCGCAATGCTCTTCTGGAATTTCTCAAAGCTCATCATGTCTCCGCCGCGAAGAACTGTGTAGTTCTTGGAATACCAATCCGCAAAAGCCATTCCCGCCTCACGCACACTCTCAAGGGCATATATGGAGTGCACCGTGCCCGTAACTTTTTCGGGATCCTGACTCTTCTTGAGAAATTTCTGCAGCGAAGTAATCGTATGATTCATGCACTCCAATTGTCTGGAAATGACCTTGTACCGCACTTCCAGCACATTCCCGCTCATCTTCCACACGCTTCCCCAGGAGAATCCATGGAGTGCCGCTAATGTCCGCCTGAGCGCCAGCCGGTCGAGAAACGCCAGCAGCCGCCTTAACTCTTCCCACGTTTCGTACAACCGCCAGGCTTCGAGCAAAGCCACGCTGCAGCAAACATCCAGCCCTACGAAAAAAATAATCGAGTAAGTTTCCGCGCCCAAACTTCGTATCGGAACCACGACGGCTATCTTCCAGGGAACGTATAGGAAAAGAGCGAAAAAGGCCGCGCCACCCAGCATGATCTTCCAATTCAGAGGTGTGGCAGCGTCCTCAATCCTTTTTGCGGCGTCTTCCTGGCTGAACATCCTGAAATAATTTTTGATCTCCTCGCTGATTTTCAATTCCAAATCCGCCTTCGCCGGCAGATAGGGACGGTCCGGACCGAACAACGCCAGTCCGTGCAACGTAAACCAAAACGTTAAATACAGTCCCGCAAGAATCGAAAGCAATGGCACTAGCGGTGAAACGCCGCTAGTCAGATGCATCGCGCGCCAGTACGTCAGCACGCGATTTTGTGATAGCAGCGCCCGCTCGGTCGGAACGATGCTGCACTGATAAAATATCTGCAATACCGCGAACAATAGAATAAGCGCCACGCCACTCCGGATCAGGAAGAGGACGCCCAGGGACTTTGTCTCTGGCACGTTGGCGCCGTCTGCGGCACTCTTCGACAGTCTCCACGCTGTGTAGTTGTTCCCGATTAGCGCTATAAGGGATGTCGCGCATACGAATGTCATGCAGTAGCGCGCCATCCACGGATACGCCAGCCCCGCATCGGGCTGAGTGAATGCTCCGCAACCCCATCCCGTGACGATTCCCAGAAACGCCAAGCAAGCGCTCCCGGCGAACACCAATAGCCAGTGGCGCACGTCGCCCTCGTTCGCGAAGTGCGCCCGGAATGCAGGCTTAGCCGTGTACGACCCGAACCAGCAGCACCACGCGTGGAACAACGAAAAACCTGCCAGCACAAGCAAGAACACCTTCATTCCGAGAGGCATTTCCGGCCGGCCCCCGGGATCGTGTGCTCTCTCGCTGTGATCCTCCCTCTGCTCCGGACTCTTCCACAATCCCAGAGCCGCCCATTCTTGGGATCGCATCTTTTTTGTGAGCGATGCCATCGGCCAAAATCTATTTACACCTATGACGGATAGCCACGTGGCGGGCCTGCAATAGTCCAATTCCTCTGCGCTGCTCGTTTCATCGCACTGATCGGACTTTGGCACCATCCAATATGGCGGGGAGTAATCAGGGATAGGCGTTGTACCGGCCCCGCAGCTGACCAGAGGCAGGAACATCTCTCCGTCACTGAGGACGTGACATCGAGAAGCGTCCCACTCGCCTCGGTTCAGACTCTTGTCATTGAGCAATAGCCGAAAAGCAATGTACGTGCCCTCAAACCCATCGGAACTGAATATCCGGTCCGTACTGGTGAGCTTCTCATCCGTCCATCGGTGTTCCAGAGGAAACAGCGGATACGTACTGAGGGTCATGCTTCCGCTTAATCCGGTTGCACCGCGTTCCCGGATGAACATTAAGTCCGAACCGAAAATCACGATTCGCCCGTCCGGGTAGCTACGGCGAAGAAAATCTGTAAGAAATAGCTGATCGAGCGTGTTGCTGCTGCGGAGGAAAATGTAGCGGACGTGAAACTCAGTCAAGGCGGCTACAAGGTCCATCAGAAAAGCTTCCTGCGAAAGTGGCGTTTGATTTCCACCGTAGCTCCGGATCGAGTCGTGAACTTTCCCGGACGGATCAGCAAGATCAGTTGGGAGACTTCTCCTTGATGTAGGTGGCGTCTGCGAGGATGTTCCCGTGTCAAAGAGCGATTTTGTCTGGTACGCTTCCCGCAATGCGGCGATGTCTCGGGGATAGAAAAGATTCAAAATGCTGCCGCCGCAAGCGCTCTCCTCCCGTCCGGATCTTGCATACGCCACTCCAGATTCGCCGTACGCGGTTTCGTCCTCGGAAATAACAGCGATTCGCCGAGAGTCGTAGCCATGTGATTGTCCACTTCTTATGTAGGTGCAAAACCGCGCAAGAATGTCGTCATCATTTTGTAGAAAGCTGTGAAATACGACCTGCGATTCGGTCGCGCACTGAAAAGCCTCCGCCAAATCGGGGCTGCTCACGCTTCCGCTATACACCCCCAGACGATCTTTCTCTCGGGCTTTACACCCGTGTTCCGATTGTTTTGCCGGAGGTGGCAGCGGCGGCGGCAGCACCAGGTTCAGTTGCTGCTTTACGTCGGGTTCGGAAAGAAGTTGCGACAAGGAAGGCAGAGAGCCCGAGAATGTTGGCCCAAGGATGGCCAGCGGTTTGCTCCCCGAGTCGTTTTGGGGCCTCAACGATTTGATCCACGCCAACGCATTCCGAAACTGCTCCTTGTGAATTCCCTGCGTTGCCTCCTCTCCAACTACAAAGACGACCACACCCTCACGATAGCCTTCCGAAAGGCCTCCTCCTTCCCAATCCTTCTCGCACTCCTTCCCCTTCTTCTGTTCAGTCGGGTCATTTGAGTCTTTCTTGCCGCAGTCTGCGGCCTTCCGAAAAAGAATGACACCGGGCTGGTCCTCTTTCAGGCTTTTTTCTAGATTGGAAACCTTTTCATCGAGGTACCTGGCATAAGGCGTCTCTTCGTCCTCCCAGGGAAGCCAAGAGCTATCGAATTCGTATCGCTCGTCCTGTGCTCCCTCCTGGATAGCGACCGCGAATTGGTCAAAGAGAACCGGTAAGTGCGTGTGGACGGGGTCAGGCAGTAAGGCCACGACAAATTTCAGTTTCGAGGTTCTCTGATGCAGATCCTTTCGAAGAGAGTCTGGTGGTTTCTTTCCGGTCTCGTAACAATCATCTGGCAGAACCAGGTCCTTCTCCGCGATCTCCAGGAAATCCTCAAACTCTTCTTCGAGACTAGTACATACATCCAGGCTCTTAAGCGTTATGTCTTTCGTCTTCGATGGCTTTGACCGAAAGGTCGCGCTGCCCCTTTCCGCCGTGCCACTCTCCGCTGGTTTGCCTCCCGTTTGCAGAGAGATACCCACCGCCGCCGCAATGGCTAGGAAAGAAACCGCTCCAATTGTTCCTTCTCTTTTCACGGGCCCGCCTGGACAACTTTTTTGATGTATTCCGGGTCGTATCTCAACAACGTAGTGAACAAGAGTGGCCGTTCGTTACAGCGGGGGAGCGCAAGTCGGCCACTTTCGGGGTCCTACTCGGCCGTGGCCCGCTCCCCTGATTCGGCGCAGGTTCTCCTCCCTTCAGAAACTGTCCGGAATCAAGGATTCGGCGGTTGGGAGTTTATCGGCTGTGCCAGCTTCTTTCCTCTTCGTCCGTGAAAGTGTTTTTCGTTCATCGCATAGAACCTGAAAACGGCCATCCCGTTCATGCCCTGCGTCATGCCCGCTTGTGCGCGAGGTACACCCCGCCCTAGAATAGGATTCAGCAGCCGGAGACGGTTTCATAAGTCCGCACTCATTCCGCTGCCACATACATAAGCTTCAAGCATCGTTTGATTTTATTCGAAAGGACTCATAGTCCCCGAGAGCCCATGACCAACCTTGCTGAATTTATAGAAGGTAATCGCGACAAACACCTGGCGGAGCTATGCGAATTTTTGCGAATCCCCAGCGTCAGCGCGAAAAGCGAACACAAACCAGATATCGAACGCGCCGCTCGCTGGGTCGCGGATAATCTTCGCGCCGCCGGTTTCCAGAAAATTGAAATCGTTCCGACAAATCTCCATCCTCTTGTTTATGCCGAATCTCTTGAAGCTCCCGGCAAGCCCACCGTCCTCTTTTACGGCCACTATGATGTGCAGCCCGCCGAACCGCTCGACCTCTGGACTTCGCCCGCCTTCGAACCGACCGTTCGCAACGGCAATCTTTTCGGCCGCGGCACCGCTGATGACAAAGGCCAAGTCCATATCCATTTGAAAGCGCTCGAATCCATCCAGAAAGTAAACGGAAAACTACCCATAAACGTAAAAGTCCTGATCGAAGGCGAAGAAGAAGTCGGCAGCGTCAGCCTTTGGGACTACGTGCAAAAAAATAAGGAAAAGCTCCAAGCCGACGCGCTCGTCGTCTCCGATACGTCGATGCTTGCCAAAGGCGTGCCTTCCATCACCTACGGCTTGCGCGGATTAAACTATTATCAGATCGAACTCACCGGACCCGCGCGCGATCTACACTCCGGCGTGTACGGTGGCGCGGTCCCCAATCCTCTGACGATTCTTACCGAACTGTTTTCCAAGCTTCACGACAAGAATTTTCACGTCACCGTTCCAGGCTTCTACGATAAAGTCGCAAAAATTTCCCCGCCCGAACGCAAAGCGCTCAATGCACTGCCCTGGAAGAAAAAAGCCTTCGAGGAAGCCGTCGGGGCGCCCGGCTACGCCGGCGAAAAGGGTTTCACTATCGTCGAACAACTTTGGACGCGGCCCACGCTTGAGCTCAATGGCATTTGGGGCGGCTATCAAGGCGAAGGCGCGAAGACTGTCATTCCATCGAAAGCGTACGCAAAATTCTCCACGCGCCTCGTTCCGAATCAAGATCCGCACAAAATTGCGGTCCTCGTCGAAAAACAGATTCGCAAGCTTTTGCCGAAGACCGTAAAGTGCAAATTCGACGTGCTCAGCACCGGCAAGCCTTGGGTCGCGCCGTTTCAAGCGCCGATTTTCAAAATTGCGCAAACCGCGCTCGAAAAAGGGTTCGGGAAAAAAGCGGTCTTCATCCGCGAAGGCGGCTCCATACCTTTCGTGACGCAAATGCATGACACCTTCAAAGTTCCTTGCGTGCTCATCGGCTTCGGTCTCCCCGACGAAAACGCGCACGCCCCCGACGAACACCTTGCTCTCGAAAATTATTTCGGCGGCATCAAAGCCATCGCCCATTTCTATTCCGGCCTCGCCGCGCTCTAGCTGCGGGAATTTTTTACGCGGCAAGACGCTGGAAGCGGCATTCCTGCGGGTTATTCACAAGCTCGCCTCAAAAAAGGCGCATTTTTCCGGCCTTTTTTGCTGTTTTTCCTTGCGTTCTACTTTCAGCTTGGCTATAGTGCCGAACGGCCCGAGTTTTTCCGCAGAAAAACAGGGGGTAGTTCGCTCGCGGCCTGCCCCGCTCGTTGCGGGGTGGAAAGTAAATACAGGAGGATAAGCAGACTAGATGGCAGCCAAGCCAATGAGCAAGAGCAAGATCGTTTCGCACATCGCCGAGAAGGTGGCCACACCCAAGAAAACCGCGGCACTCTTTTTTGAAGAGCTTTTCAAGCTCGCGGTCAAGGAAGCCAAGGGCGGCGCCGGCAAGTTCGTGATTCCGGGAATTGGCCGGGTCGTGAAAGCGCACCGCAAGGCACGCATGGGCCGCAACCCTCAGACGGGCGAAGCAATCAAGATCAAGGCCAAGACCGTAGTTCGCCTGCGCCCGGCGAAGGCGTTCAAGGACGCCGTTCTGAAGTAGATTCTCTGCTTCGCAGGGAATAGGCCTGGACACAGCGCACGAGAATCGGCTGGCGCTTTCACGCAGAGTTTGCTCGCCGCCACTTCGGACCGCGCTAGGTGTTTGGGCGGGTGTCCCGGTTGAGTTTGCTCCCGATGATCCGGTTTCTAAGATCATCGGGGGCTTTTTTATTCCCGCCAAAAATCCCGCCCGCGATGATACGCGCGGCTGCGAAAATCCAAACGCTTCCTCGGAATTTCGAGCGCGCGCACGAGAATCCAAACGCGAGAGAGTCTAGCGTTCCCAGTGCTTTAGAGCGTTTTCACGTAGGCGATGACGTCCTTGATCTGCTGTTCATCCAGAACATCTTTGAAAGGAGGCATGAGCGAATCGCCGTTTTCAATCCAGCTCTTCAGATTATCGTCGGTGACTTTGTTGTTGTTGACGGTGAACGTGCCGCGCTTGGAAATTCCTTTTAGTCCGGGACCGATTTTTTTCGCGTCGCTATCCGCGAAATGGCAAATGCCGCATTTCTGATCGAAGACTTCCTTGCCTTTGGTTGCGGAGCCTTTGGCTGCCGCTGTTTTTTTCGGAGCCGGTTTTGCGGCCGGATCCTGCGCCGCAACTGCTACGGAAATGCCCAACAATGCGATCCCAAGAACCAGATAATTTCGCTTCACGTCTCCCCCTTCGTCATGGACTGCAAAAATCTTTCAACGCCAACGTCTTCGCGTGCGAAATACCGTGCCATGCGGCGTGCCAGGTGCGCACCCATCTTCTCTTTTTATTGCCGTAATTTCCACTACCAGAACCCGGCACAAAGTACAGGTTCCCTCTGTGCACCGATGGGACTCTCGTACTTTTGACGCGCTCAACACCGTGTGTTAACAATTTACACCATGAGCCAGGAAACCCTCACGCGGGCGTGGGAAATCCTCCAGGACGCATATCAGGCCCAGATGGAAGGCGATTACGAACGGGCCGTGGAGCTTTACCAATCCTCGCTCGAACTGCACCCGACCGCCGAAGCGTACACCTTTCTCGGCTGGACGTATCATTTTCAGGGACGCATTGAAGACGCCATTGCTGAGTGCAAGCGCGCGATCGAAGTCGATCCGGAGTTCGGCAATCCGTACAACGACATCGGAGCGTATTTGATCGAGCTGAGCCGGTTCGATGAAGCGATTCCCTGGCTCGAGCGCGCCATCGAAGCGCGCCGTTACGAACCGCGCCATTTTCCTCACTACAATTTGGGCCGCGCGTATCTCGGCAAGGAAATGTACACGCGCGCGATGAAATGTTTTCAGGAAGCGCTGGAAGTCGAGCCGCGCTATTCGCTGGCGCGCCAGGCGCTGGCTTCCCTTCGCCGCATGGTGAATTGAGAAGAGAGTGAGTAGTGGGCAGTGAATAGTGAGCAGTGCGCGGAGCGGAATGGGCCGGGGAAAGTCGACAGCTCACAGTTGACAGCCAACAGTAAGAAAAATCCTGCAAAACAGTTTGGGCGGTACGCTCAGCCTTCAAGAATCGTGTCGCGCGATTGCCACGTGCGAAATCTAGAGAGGGCACGATGTATCGTGCCCCTGCGACCGGCATGAACGCGGCGCTCTTCATGATGAGCAGCTGATCCGTCATTGCGACGATTCCTGTGTGGCGGGTTTGATAGCGCGGTCGTAGATCCAGAGGAGCAGAGCGGTGGCGAAGCCGACCGAGCTGATGGCCCACCATGCGCGCTCGGGGTGATGAGCGACTTCGCCGAAATGGTGCATCATCGTCCCGCCGAACCATCCTCCAACCAGCGAGCCAATTCCGATGGGAAGAAATGCGAAGCCCATGTAGGTGCCTTGCTGGCCGGGTGGCGCGAGGCGCGAGATGTACGCGTAGTACGGCGGTTGTTGAATGATTTCGCCCAGAGCTAGGACGGCGATCGAAACGACCGCGCCCATTACCGTTGGCCAGAACGACAGGACCAGCCACGACATGGAAGTAATGACCGTGCCGAGAATCACGGCGTGGAAGGGAGGAATCTTGCGGGCCAAATAATTGACGATGAAGGTGAGGCAGACAACGACGGCGGCGTCGGTGATGAGGATCAGCTCGACGCGAGCGTTGGCGTTTACGTAGGTGTGAATATAGCCCGGCAGGCTGGTGTATTGCTGCCAGAAGACGATCCAGTAGCCTGTGAAGATGATTAGGAAGATGAGAAATCGCGGCGGCCAGATGACCGCGCGAAAGTTGCGCGCGACTTGCATGAGGCTCGGGGCGGGTTCGTCGCCCGGTTTGCGCGGATCGCGGAAGAAAAAAAGGATTAGGAAAAACATCGCGAACACGCCGAGCGCGGAGATGCGAAAAACTCGCTCGAGGCCAAAATGCCTGTGTGACCAATCCGCGACCAAGGGGCCAGCGGTGCCGCCGATATTCACCATGGTGTAGTAGATCGAGTAGCCGAGGGTACGCACATTGGGCTGGGAGGCGCGAGCAGTGGTGCCGACGACGCACGGTTTTACAAGCGCAACGCCGAGAGATGGGAGAAGCAAAACGCACGCGACAAAAAGCCACAAAGGAAATAGGTTGCGAACTGGCGCGAGCCACGACGCGCCGATGGAACCTATCAGAAGGTACGCCGCGGCCAGAATGAGATAGGCCATCGAGAGAGCGCGGCGAAAACCGAGCTTGTCTGCCACGGCGCCGCCAAAAATCGCGAGGAACCAAACTGCGGCATTGAAGATGCCGGCGAGCGTGCCGGTCTGCTGGGTGGAAAAGTTCAGCTTTTCCTGTAGGTAGACGGCGAGGGAGGAGAATGCGCCGTAGTAGGAAAGGCGCTCGAAGATTTCGCTGACATTGGCGACCCAGAAGGGACGCTCGAAACCGTCGCGGATTTCCTGGAGCCGTAGGCTAACGCTCATCGATCCCCCAAGTGAAGTCGGCTCCGGAGTGGAGCGCGGGGATTGTACTTGAAGAGTTGAGCGTCGACAGTTGAAAGTTGGAGGGGACCGGGAAGCTGCGGTCCGTGAAAATGCGAAGTATCGAAGTAAGGAGGTAACGATGTAACGAGGCAGGGGACAGAAAAAGCAGGTTCCGCGCTGGTCTCGGAATGACAAAGTGTTGGGTACCCCCACCCGGGGGTGTCCGCAAGTTATGAAGTAAACGCATGAGAGGATTGGAGTTGCGGGTGTTGCTGTGCGTCGGATGTTTACTCGCTGTGGATAACAGAGGAAGTGATTGGGTTGGGCTGGGGGGCTGGATACCCCGCCCTTGTTTTTTGCAAGAATATGATTCGATGTGGGTTAGGTGGCGGGGGTCTGCAAAAGATGTGATTCTAAAAGGGATAGCGGCGGTTGGGGAATGGCGAGGAGAAGCGAGAGGGGCTGGCGGATCGATGTGGGTGAGGGGACGGGTTTTTCTTAACACCCCGACCGGGTCAGGGCAGGCGTCGCTCACGGATAGCGCGGAGAAGGAAAAGGACGGAAGCGCCGGGGGATGCAGGCAGTTTTGCGAGCGAGACATAGGGTATGGTAGCAGGGTAGTTACCTTTTGTCAACTACTTTCTTTGTTTACTGAGTGCGCATTCGAACGGGCGGGGCGGATTCGAATGCGAGTGGCGGAAGTTGCGGGATTGGAAGGAGTTGGCGGAGCGTTTAGTAATTTGATACGGCTGTGGAAATGCGTGGAAAAGTTTGAAGATGGAGCAAGCCCCATTTGAAAATAGGGAAACCGAAAAGAATCCTAGGATGCGGAATGAGCTGAGAGCAGACAGTCGTTAGCTTTTACCCAATCAAGTGCGGCGCCGCAAGGCTCACGAACTCCCGCGAGATCACAACCTTTGTTGCCTTCCAAAACCTCGGGAAATGGCGCAGGTTCCCTGTGACGAGGTAGTCCGCTCGCGCTTCATCGGCGCATTCGAGGAACTTATCGTCGTCAGGATCGCTGGACGCTCTCACTTGGCGCAAGGGCGAGACAGTTCGCGCCCGATTCTTCAGCAGATCAAGAAACTGGATCTGGAGCGCTCTGCGTATACGCAACTCTGGCCGCGCTAATACCAGCCGGTACTCTGCCAGGATCGCTTCGGACACATACAGCCGGGCCGGCTTGGTGATGGCCAGCAGGAAAACGGTGCGCTGCAAACCTTCTGGCTTCAGCGCCGCCGAAATTACGACGTTTGTATCCAGGACTAGCCGCAGCGGGAGCATCAGCGCTTCGTTTTTCGCGCCCGCGTCTTTCGGATCAACTGATCGATCTCTCGCGATGAGAGGTTGTCGGTACGGTTTTCTTTCGACTCTTCGCCGAGGGCTTTCAGAATTTCAGGTTCAGGTGCCGCCAGCCGGACGTAGTCTCGTATGCTCACCAGCACGGCTCGCGGAGTTCCGCGCTTCTCGATCACCAGCGACCCGCGGTGCTCTTCCACTTGGCGGAGCAAGCTGCCGAAGTGCGTCCTGGCTCTCAGTGCCGAAACAACCATTCCGTGGCTTTTCTTCGTTTTCATGATCAGCTCCAACTCTTCAGTTCGTCACTTCGAACTGTACGGTTACAAAACGGCGCTGTCAATGGTCCGCGCCCCGCCTACTAAAATGCCAAGCCGTCCGTCGCAGCACATGCTGGAAAGTAAAGGCCCCAGGTGCAAAACCGGCACCTGGGGCACCCAGCACCTGGCTGTCATCCTCGTCGGTTATGTTGCCGACAAAGGACTGCTGCCCCAGGCATAATCAAATGGCTTCCAGCCAAGCGGTGAAGTCGCTGCGCGGGAGAGGAGTGGACATCCACGAGGTATCTGGTTTTGGGAGCTTCAGGGCTTCATTTGCGGTGAGCCAACCCTTGGGCAGAGGCATGGAACTCTTAGTGCCTTTGCGGGTTATCCAGTCGATTTTCTTGTGTCGCTCGCACATTTGCGCGAGTTGCATTGCGATTCGCACGTCCTGGGCGACATAGTCGAGGACTTCCTTGAAACGGCCTTGCGCCCAGAGTATAGGGGCTTTAATTCCACTCATTCCGCGAGGCTTGCCTGGCAATCCCATTCCCTGTGCTGCTTTTTCCAGGCCGATGGGGAAGCCAAGTTCGCAGAAGATGTGAAACATCATGTCCACTTGGGCGAGCGCGCATTCCTTGCAGCTCACCGGTTCCACGGATTCCTCTGCGAGGATATCGAAATCAAAGCCGAGCCCGTTCCAAGTGAGGATGGTGTAACCCGAGTGTGCCATCTTTGTCAGATACTGAACCAATCCCCGGGCATCGGTCCGGCTCATCTGTTTGTCCGGCGTGTCCTGCTTAGTCTTGGTGTGCCAGACGCGGGGCTGGGCTTCGCCGCTTGCAAGCGTGGCCGCACAGGAGATCCCAAGAGGGCGATGTGGGCGCCAGTTAAAATCCTCGCCGGGGACGTCCTTTGCGGTTTCGATGTCAAATGCCAAGTATCGGCGTGGCATTAAGCCGTCTTGTTGGACGCGCGAACTTTTTGATGGCACCACTATCCCTTGGTCCTCGTTGACTTCGGGCTCGTTGAGGACGCGCTTACAAGCTGGCGGGCAGACCTATCCCGCTTCCTATGGGATATTCCTGAGGTTGCGGATTGCACCATGTACGCGGAGCGGGTCATGCCCGCTTGCCTGGCTAGGCGGTCGATCAACTCGATTTGATTTTCGCGGGCGGTGACGTTGACGCGAACGGTTTTTGATTTTGGGAAGTCTGTAGTAACCAGAAAAGCTACTGCATTTTGTCTGTCGGGATCTTCGGCCAAATCATCGAGCTTGGACGGTTTGGGGATTTTTTCTCCGTCTTCCATCATACCCGCAATATGAAACGCCAACGCTTCTGGAGCTTTGCGGCGAGCCTCGTCGAGCGACTTTCCTGCTGTTACGCAGCCGGGAAAATCGGGGAAGCTGACGCCAAAATCAGATTTGCTGTCTTTGTGTAGATAGGCGATGTAGTCCATTTTTACCTCAGCCTGATGCCGGCTTGTTTTTCAATGCTTCTAAGCGTGCCGATGGGAATGTCGCGGACCGGATGAGGGACGGTAACTCTTCCCTTTTTCGTAGTGTGCTTGAACTGTTTGTGACTTCCTTCGTGCGCGACCTCATACCAGCCGTCCTCTCGTAGGCGCTGGACGACCTCACGACTGCTCATAACCAATAATACACACTTTTAACACACTGGTCAAATTGACGTCCATTCGTAGCGGGCCAAAGGTAACGGACTGGAGCCAGGGCAGCGGCCAGCTCAGGAGTTGGGGTTGGGGCGGTAGGCGCCCATTAGGCGGGCGATTAGGACGGCGAGGTAGAGGACGCCGAGGATGGCCTCTAGGACGGTGATGGAGCGGGCTTGGGGCGAGACGGGAGTGATGCCGGCGGCGCCGAGCGAGGTCATGGTTGAGAAACTGTAGTAGATGAAATCGAAGCGACCGGGAGCAGCGTGAAGGTTGGTGCGGGGATCGAGATAGAAGGCGTAGGGCTGCGCGGCGGCTACCATTTCGTAGAGACTGGCGAAACTGAATCCTACCAGCAGATAGATGCAGAGCGCTCCAAAGATTGTTTCGGAATTGGGCTGATCTCTGGCGAAAACGTGGCGGAAAATGACCACGACAATGAGCAAGTCAAAAAGCAGGGTGAGGATCACGTTGAATATGGAAAACGAGCTCAGCTCGGCCTTGGTAAAGAAGATGCGATGGAGCAGGGTGGGAATTGCCAAGACGATGGCAAGGACGAGCAAGCCGCGATGGATTTTCGCGGCGTAGACGCTAATGAGAATGGCGAAACTTCCGATGACGAGAAAGCCGTAGTGGCCGAAGCGGCTGGATTGGGAATAGGGGAAGAGAATCAGCGTGGCCAAGAGAAGAAGAAAGAGGAGAAAAAATCTGTGGCCGGTGAGAGCCGGTTCTTGCTCAGACGGAATGGCGTGCGTCATGTAGGCGTGCGGTGCTCCGCCGGCGATGGTACACCTTTTCGGCGATCGTTCCGCAATGGCGGAGAATTCCGCCAGGGTTATAGATTTACTGGAGGTACGCGGTCCGCGGTTTAATTGGACGAGCGCGCCCTGCTTGTGGGCACAGTAGCGATTATTTTGTAACTGTTAGGCTCAGGGGCACGGTCGTGCTGAAGTTTCCAGCGTTGACCTGGACGTTTATTTTGAAATTGCCAACCGGAGTTCCGCCGTTGTTGCCCGAGTGGCCTGTGAGGCTCGCGCTAGTGCAGCCGGAAATGCCGGCGAGCGCAAGAGCGAGAAACAGTCCTGCGGAATAGACGAGGCGCAGGCGGCCTCCCTGATGCCGCGCCAATAAGAATGCCATCCACAAGAATAGGAGCATCGAGAGTGCGAAAAGCACCACAGGCCAGGGGCCGCTCCGAGGCTGAAGATTCCGCACAAGAACGCTATCAGCGATTGTGGCGATGCCTAGAGTCACCGTGTACGCGCCGGGCTTGCCGGCAACCGCTGTGACGGTGAGATTGCACGTCGCATTCGAGAGACAGTTGGAGGTGACGGCGGTTGGCACGGCATTGACATCGCCAGCAAGACAAACCGTGAAGGGAATCGTTATCGTAGCGCCGTCGCTGACCGTCGCTGGAGCGGGGAGAGCGCCGCAGGAAACTATCTGCACCACGTTTTCCGTGACCGCCGAAGAACTACTTGCAAGAAGCCCGCTCGAACTGGCGCTTGAGTCGGGCGTGTAGGCTGCGGTTAGCGAAGTGCTTCCCGAACCCACTTGAGAAATAGTCAATGCGCAAGAACCTGCGCCTGCGGAGGTGGAGGTCAGAGTCGCCGAGCAGGTGTCGTTGAAACCGTCGGTGACGACAACAGTGCCTGTTGGTACGGTGTTGCCAGATGAGGGTTTAGCCGTGAAGTTCACGGAGACTTGGGTGGTTCCCACGAGCGCAAAGCTGATTGGCAAAGAAAAGCCGTCGAAGTTGGCGCTCGTCGACGAAATGGCAGTGGTCGTTGCGATATTCCCCGTCCCACCGGAGACGGTGACCTTAACCGTGTCCGTAACGGTGATCATTTCATTGTCGAAGATGTCGGGGAAAGCCGGCGCGTCGGTCACCGTGATCGTTTCGTTGTCCATGACCATTGCCGGGGGCGGAGGGGATGTCGTGACACCCGTACCGGAGAGAGATATCGTCTGCGTAAAAAACGGCCCATTGACGGAGCTTGTCAGGTTACTTTCTCCCACGGCCGCGTTATCCAACAGGCCGAGCGCTCCCCCCAATGGTCCCAACGTGGTGGGGTCTAACTGCACCGTGAAGATGCAGGAGGTCCCTGCGCTAATGGTGAACGGAGATGGCAAGGGCACGGGCTCTGTGACGGAGTTACACACGACTTGCGAGTAGGAAAAGCCTTGTCCCGGCGCGACTCTCGCGGTCTGAATTACAAGCGGCCCGTCGCCGGTATTCGACAGAGTGACGGTTTGAGTCGAGGGGGTGTTCTCGACAACATTTCCGAATGTGACCTGAGTTGGCGAACCTGCGGTTGTGTTGCTAAAAGACGCAAACGGCTCGACCCCATCTCCCGCCAGCAGAATAGCCTGCCCATTTCCTCCGGGCCCTGCACTCGCATTGCTGCTTACATTTGCAGGTGTCGTCCCGATGACAAGAAGTTCGCCCTGGCCAGTCTGATTGAGCGTGGGAGCGAATTGCAAACTGATTGTGCAGGTTCCACCTGCTCCCAGATTTACGGAAGAAATAAATGGGAGACTAACCTGGTTGCTGTTGCAGATGACACTCGTAATCGTAAAGGCCGGGTTGATGTTTGAAAGCGACATACTGTTGACGGCGAAGGTCGCGCTTCCCGTGCCCGTGTTGGTCAGTGTTAGCGTTTGGGTGCCAGTGCTACCCACGTCCACCGTACCGAAATTAATCAGGCCACTGTTCGGCACACCACTGATCGAATACTGCGCAAATGCCGGGCTGTTAGGCGGCGTTTCGGCCGCGGCAGTTCCATTCAGTAGCAACGTGACCATGTTGCCCGATCCGAGGGGGGCGCCGGTTGCGCTTATTCCATTGGCCACAGCAACGTCCGGCCTGCCATCGCCATTGAAATCAGCCACAACCAGCGCAACCGGATTCAACCCGGCGGCGAATGTGGGCGGATTTGTGATTGAGAAATTGCCCGCTCCATCTCCGGTGAGGATCTGCATAGTGTTAAAGTCAAAGCCGATTAAGACGGCTAGATCTAACTGGCCATCTCCATTGAAATCGGCGGCGGCAATCGGGCCGATCATAAAAGAAAGCGGAATTGTAGCGCCGGCAGTGTTGGGGAAAACACCGCCGCCTTGGTTCAACAAAACAGCGATCGCGGACTGGCTCTGGCTGGAGGGGAATGCCGATGCAACGGCAATATCGGGTTTGCCGTCGTTATTAAAATCACCAACCGTCATTCCAACCGTGCTGGTGAGTCCGGTTGGGTAGCCAGCGAGGGTTGCAAAGCTGATGGGGGAGCCAGGGCAAGCCGAAATATTGGCGCTGTTCATTAGGATTCCGACCTCATTATTGCCCTGGTTCAGGACGGCGATATCGGGCATGCCGTCTCCGTTAAAATCGGCAACCGCAAGCGCAACCGGGTTCGCGCCCAAACCGGCGAAAATCGAGAGCGGAGTCGAATTGAATGTGCCATCTCCATTACCGGTAAACACGAGCACTTGGCCGCCATTGCCGATGGCGAATGCCAAGTCGGTTTTGCCGTCGCAATTGAAATCCCCTGCAGCCATGGCTGTTACGGGCTGCGAAGACAAACCTGTGCTGATGGTGATAATTGCGGAGGGACCACTCGTTCCACCCGTGACGATGTACGCATTCGCGCCGAACCCGGTGGGCTCGTAGCTTGCATAGGCAACGAATGGGGTCGTGCATAAGCTGGATATAAGCAGGCACCCACTGGCCAAGGCCGTGATCTCTCCCGCTCCGGGGGGATCGGGCTCGGGTCCAAACAATTGAGGGAGCGTGCCGTTCGGCCCACTGGCAGGCGCGCCAAGTATCGTGACTGTTCCGGAATTGACCCCAGTCTGTATGACGGCCACGTCCTGCTCGCCATTCCCGAAAAAGTTCTGGAGCAAACTGATTTCTGACGGCGCGGTGCCAGCAGGGAACGCTTGCGTTCCCTGGAGGATGCCAGCCGTGTTGTTCAGAAAGACGCTTAGGGCTCCACCCCGAGGAGGGAGCACGGTAAGGATTACGTCTGGAAACCCATCATTATTCAGGTCTCCTGAGACAGCTGCTGTAGGGTTTTCTCCGGCGGCGACGTAGTTGCTGCCGGAGGTTTGAAGAGGTCCTGCCGCGGAGCCAAGAAGCACGGTCATTCCGTTGTTCGTATTCGAGAAGAGGAGGCCTGGAAAGCCGTTGAAGTTTGCAGCGAGGAAAGCCTGAGAGGGGTATATCGGCAACCCGGCAATCGTTTGTCCGGCAGCGCTTTGGCACGACGGGATGGAGGCCGCGCTGCCCGATGGAGAACAGGACAAAAGAGCGCCGGCCCCGTCGCCATAGAGAATGAAAATCGCACTATCGCCAGAGTCTTCCACTGCGACATCCAGATTGCCGTCGCCGTTAAAATCCGCGACTGTGATCGAACTGTACTGGCTAGTGTTCGGCGTCTGAGGAAGAACAAAGGTGGGCTGGGAGGGATGGGAAGTAAAGGCTCCTGAATCGTTGTTTTCCAGAAGGAACACTGAAATCGTGTATCCCGAAGATCCCTTGGGTGGGGGCGCAGAGACGGAAACAGCAATGTCCGGCGCCGACGTGGAATGTGGGTAGAAATTGCCTGCAGCCAGACCGGTGACCGTCTGGCTGGATGCCGTGACCACCGGCACATAAGTTGGATTGAAGCAGACCAGTCCCGCGGAACAGGTGGACGTATTCGTAGTATTCAGAAGGACAGTAAGGGATTTATTGGCGCCAAAATTATTCTCAAGGATGATGTCTGGCTTGGTGTCGCCATTCAGATCGGCTACAAGGAACGGCTCGGCAGCGAAGCCGCAAAAAACACCCGGAGTTCCAGGTCCTTCAGGGATTTGATTGGGCACAGACGCGAAGGTTCCGTCTCCGTTCCCGAGGAACACGTTCACATTGCAATCACTATCGGCGGTCACAAGATCCAACTTACCGTCGCCGTTCATGTCGGCCAATGAGATTTGGAACCCAAGGAATCCAATACCGTTCGAATTAGTACCTTTAGTGACGGTGGTCATTGGCGTCGCGGTTGCAAACGTGCCGTCGCCATTCCCAAGCAAGGTTACGATGTTCTGGCCACAGTACGTCACGAGCACCAGATTGGCGCTGCTGGTGGTGAGTTTGCCCAGAGTAAAGGGGGAAGTACCAGCCGAGCAATTTGAAGGCAGCGTAATCGTCGGGGCGTTGTTGAACACCGACGGAGGCGCATTTCCCTGGCTCATTGCCGGTGATGCCGAAAAAATCGCCGACACAACCAATAGAATTGCGCCACCGGCGATTCGCGCCGGAATCTTCCGGTGATGCCTAATTCGTTTCCCGCCACTCATTTTCCAGCCTCCCGCGCTTCGACCCTTTTCCGCTCGCTTTCTACGGCAGCCAATCGCCATGTCAGGAGCCTGCGAACTTCTTTCCTTGCTCTTGTTTGCGTCCAACATCCTTACTAAAGAATCAGTGACGATTCGCAGGTGCCTGGAGCGCCGAACCACCTGCAGATGTGGCTCCAGAAGAAAAGCTGATGACTACAGTTGCTTGGACCGTTTGGCCAGGGGTCACCGGAACCGGATTTGGATCGCCTGATGCGGCTCCGGCGGCTGTGTTCCCATCGAGGGACCTAGCGGTGAAACTGTTTTCAGTTGATCCGTTGGGAGTTGTACTAGATAGGGTATTTACGCAAGCTATCGGTGTGATAGAGGGTGCACAGTAAAAGGAATCTGTTTCTACATAGCCGATTGCGCTCGGGAAATTGGCGGGTACCTGACCACTACCCATGAAAGTCACCGTCGTTTCAGTGGGTCCTTCAACACCTCCCGGACCCGCTACACCACCGACCACGGACAAGCTGGTGGAACAGAACAGGGAGTTCACGCCCGGGACGTTCCCCTGATTAAACCGGCTCAAAACGCTAGCGCAGTTGGAGGAGGCCGCTGAATTAGGTTCATCAATCAAAATATAATTGCCTCCGCCGGTCGAATCCTGCAGCTCGATTTGCCAGCTGCCCGGAGTTGTGGAGCGTGCAAGAAAGCTTGCCAGCAAATTGGCGCCTCCCCCTCCGCCGGACGTGAGCGCGTTTTCAAACTCGCGGTGGATGACGGACTTGCCGTCGGGGTTGCGGACCTCAATGGTCCAGTGCCCATGGATAGTGATACTTTCGGACTGGCCTCTTGGCGCAGACGGCTTGGCGGGCAAATGCTGAGCTACCGCCTGCTGAATAGCAGGTGTGGCGCTAAGCCGTTGCATTCCGGACGAGGTTGCCGGAGTGGCCGCGAGAGGGCGCGCACTGGATTCGGATTGTAATGGCTGCGATTGCGCACAGGTTGCCCCGGCGCAAATCAGCGCGAGGCTGGCCAGTCCGGCGAGGCCAAGAATCTTCTTTGCAGGGCGTAGGATATTTCGTTCATTGAGTCTTGCGTTCATCTGGCGTCTCCCTCTTTTTCAGCAGCTTCTTGGGAAGCTGCTGGTACTTGTTCTATTTGCAGTGCACCCGAATCTCGGTGTGTGCGCAGTTGTTTCAGTTGCGAGGACCAAGCGGCCGAAAGCAGTTCTTCAAAGTCGATTTCTGCGTTGATCCTTGCGGCTAGATCCACGGGTGCCGGCTCCTGGGGAACAATGTGCGGCACTGTGTGGGAGAGGCAAGGCGAGGGTCAATGGACGCCGTCCGAACTGGCGCTGAACTGTTGCCGGACGGCGAACTTACTGACAAAGCGACGTTTACGGGCGTATCCAAGGGCACTCAAGAGCAGTCGATCCCAACCTTGCGCACCAGCGAGGCGGGTGTTAGCATGCGCTTCGCGCCCCCAGTTAAGAGTTCGAGCACGTCCATGGACTCGTTAAAAGTCTCTCAGCCCTCCATCGCGTTCGGTCCCTACGAAGCTGACCTACACTCAGGAGAACTCCGCAAGAACGGCACGCGCATCAAGATTCAGGACCTGCCTCTCCGCCTGTTAAGCGTGCTTGCCGAGAATGCCGGACAAGTCGTTACGCGCGACGAGCTGCAGAAACGGCTGTGGCCGGAAGATACGTTTGTGGATTTCGAAGATGGATTGAACACGGCGGTAAAGAAACTGCGCGAGGCGCTGGGAGACGACGCCGAGAAGCCGCGGTTCATCGAGACAGTTCCACGCCGCGGCTATCGGTTCGTGGCGGAGGTGAAGCAGATTTCGCCGCCGGCCCGGCCGTTTGTTCCGACCGCGGACGCGGCCTCACCAGAAGCGTCTCGCGAATCCTCAGCAGCGACGGGTGGGCGGACTAGCCGTTGGAAGACTTGGGTGGCAGGCGCCGCGGCGGTTCTAGTCGCGCTGAGTGGTCTGGGCTTCTGGCTCCTCTACGGAAGAGCTGCGTTTTCGTTCAGTGCGCGCGATTCCGTTCTCGTCAGCGACTTTGAAAACCAAACGGGCGATCCGCGTTTTGACGAAGCACTTCGCGCGGCGTTCACCGTCAGTCTTGCGCAATCCCGCCACGCCAATATCTTTCCCCGAGCCCGCGTTGGCTCGGTCCTTCAGATGATGGGCAAGCCGCAGACGGAGCGAATCACGCCCACAGTGGGACGCGAGATTTGCCAGCGCGAGAATATTCGCGGGCTGGTCACGGGAAGTATCACGCGCACTGGCCAGGAGTATGCTCTCTCCGCCGAATTGATAGACCCGCAAACCGGTGAAACGGTGCGCTCCTATATGGAACGCTCCTATGGCGAGGATCATGTTCTGGATGCCCTCGACGTTATCGCCGCGGATGTTCGGCGTGACCTCGGCGAATCGCTTTATCAGATTCACCGTTCCGACCGCACGCTCCCGCAAGTGACTACAAGTTCGCTGACTGCTCTCAAGCAGTACGCGGACGGCAGCACACTGTTGCATCAGGGAAAATACAAGGAAGCGGTGACTCTGCTTCGTGCCGCGGTCCAGAGCGACCCAGACTTTGCCATGGCCCACGCAGCTCTCGGCTCCAACTATTTCAGCTACATCGCCAACGCCCCGGTCCAGGGAAAGGAAGAATACGAAAAGGCTTTGGCACTCTCCTCGCGAACCACGGATCGAGAGCGCTTGATTATCCAAACCAGCTATGCGGCTGATCTCGAGCATATCGTCGACGCTGATGTTTTGTATCGCGCCTATTTGAGTCAGTACCCGGACGACTGGGCCATGCTCTCTGATTACGCGCTCCTTCTGCGCAGGCACGGACGTGCCCCAGAGGCCATAACGCAGTACAAGGAAATTCTCCGGGTGGCTCCAGACGACGCCAAAACTTTCATTGAGATGGCGACGGCCTACCGGACCATGAATGAATCAGCGGAAGCGCTCAGCGCTTATGCAGAAGGGTTTCGGCTGGATCCTCATTGGCTTACAGCGGGAGACACGGCCAGGGAGTATGGGTTTCTGCTCATCCAAAATGGCGAGGACAAGAAAGCTGAGCAAATTTTCTCGGGAATGCTGGATAAGCCTGAAACGCGGGAAAGCGGCACGCGTTCCTTGGCGTTGTTGGACACCTATCACGGGCGATTCGCCAGCGCACGGAAACGGTTCGACGAATGCCTGACCATTCTGCAAAATCAACAAGCGCCCTTGAGCAAGGCGCGCGTCCATCTTTGGCTGGCCATCCTTGCGGATGGCGAAGGAGACCTCCGGGGCGAGAGGAGAGAGCTCGACGATTCTTTCGCTAACTTCGAGGCGCTCGGGCCAAAGGTCGTCTTGGGCGCGTGGTTAGGCCGGCAGTACGTGCGCGGCGGTGCTCTGGACAAAGCTGAGAAGATAGAAAGTCTCATTGCCCCGCTCACGGACACAAAAAGTGCGGAACAGAGAGGCTATTTGCAACTCTTGCAAGGGGAAATTGCATTGGCTCAGGGACACGCGGACAAGGCGATCGAAATGTTCAACCTTTCCAATACGGAGAACAGCACAGCGTTCAGCGTGGAAGCACTCGCGCGCGCCTATCAAGAAGCCGGAAAGACGGATGATGCCATCAGCTGGTACGAAAAGTTTTTGAGCATTCCGAACCGCGCGATCTCGTGGGAGCCACAACAGCCGTGGCTGGCGGCGCACTGCGCTCTGGCCGCCGATTATCTCGCCAAGGGCGAGCGCGAAAAAGCCAAACAGCTCATCGATCAGATCCTTTTGTTGTGGAAGGACGCTGACCCGGACTTGAAATTGCGAAAACAGATGCAAGATCTGCAAGCGCGAGTTTTGCAAGCGCCTTCGAATTCGATCTGAGTCCCCTAGCGGCACATACCTTCCGAACGCTGCGCCTCACCAGGAGTCGCGATTCGCGCGAGCGATAAATTGGCGGAGGTCAGGCAAGAGCCGGGAGGCGGCTGTGCGCAACGTCAGAGGAATTTGCTGTTGCCTAAGTCAGCATGACAAAAGCAAGGAAGACGCGCGGGCCAAATTCGATTTGGTATGCTCGGCGAAGGCCCTCAATTTCCAACCAAAGGAGATCCCCCGATGAAAATATGGCTAAGCATAGCTGCAGCCTTAATTGTGCCGGCGTGCGCGCATGCACAGGGAGCAAAGCCTTGTGAGGAACTGAAGACGGAAATCGCAGCCAAGCTGGACGCGAAAGGCGTCAAGTCGTATTCGCTGGATATCGTGGCGAAGGACGCGGACGTGACGGATGGAAAAGTGGTGGGAACATGCGAAGGTGGCGCGAAAAAGGTGGTGTACCGCAAGACGGCTGCGCCAGCAGCTCCGGCGAAGGATCCTAGCTAACCCTGGGCCTTGAGCGAATTTGATGGCGCGATTTCTCAGCTGGGATGCGTGTGGACTTCCCAGCCGAGATAACGGGTGGTGGCTTCGTGGACGGCGGAGGCTACCGTAGAGAAATTCGCAGCGACGTGGTGCTCGAAGCCGTTTTCGCAGATGTAGCGGAGTAGTTTTTGTAGCTGCGGAATTTTTACCACGCCGGCGCCGCCGAAGGTTTCTAGAGGGTCGTCGGTGAAGGCGCCTTGGCCTACGTATCCAGAGATTTTCCCGGCGAGATCGTTTGTGGAGAAGCGCGCGAAACTCATGGCGCCGCTCTTCACGCGTCCCACACAGGTGCCGAAGGTGTTGTCCTTGCCGACGGTGCCGGCGATGATTTCCTGAAAGTCCATGCGGACATCCTTGAAAAAATGTTTCGGCAAGTTGCTGCAATGGAAGCAGACGGCTTTGTCGGGATCGTCGGCGTAGTTATTGTTCCAGTCGAGAAGCGCGCTGGGCGTTTGCGAGGCGAGTTGCAGGGCGTGCATGCCAATGACGCCGGCGACATCGACTTCACAGGCGCTGGAGAGGCCCTGGTCGCTCATCATGCTCATGACGGTGCAAGGGACGACGCCGAAAAATTCTTCGAGAGACGTCCAGCACTGGATGGCGCTGATGGTGACTTCGGTGTCTCTCATCCAGGTGTCGATCACCGAGCTGAGCTTTGCCATTTTGATTAGCGAGGCATCCGGGATGCCTTGTGTCGAAACGTATTGGCGGATGGCGCCGAGCCGTTGCGTGACTTTTGGGTCGTCGTCTTTCAGGCGGGCGGTTCGGCCCATGACTTCGGAGAGGTCAAGCGTTTCGACGGAGATGCCGTTGGCTTCGAGGATTTTTTCGCTGTAACGAACGGTGTTGAAGGCGGTGGGACGTGCTCCAATGGCGCCGATGCGAAGTCGTTTGAGGCCTTTGACGACGCGGCAGACGGCGAGGAACCAGTCGAGATCCTTTTGGAATGTGTCGGAGTTCGGTGCTTCGGTGTGCAGGGTGGTGAGCGAGTAGGGGATTCCGTACTGTGCGAGGTTGTTGCACGCCGACATTTTTCCGCAGAAGCTGTCGCGGCGATCGGTGATTAACATGCGAGATGGCGTGTCCGGCGTGGCTTGCATCAGGACGGGGACGCCGAGGTCGGCCAAGCGAAGTGTGTCGGCAATGGCGCGTTCATCGCCGAAGTTCGGCAGCGTGACGACGATGCCGTCGATTTGTTCGCGGTGCTTCTTGAAAAGGTCGGCGCATCTTCTGGAGTCCTGCCGAGACTCGACCGCGCCGTGTTTCGAATCGCTCTCTTCCAGCACGATGGGCTTGATGCCTTTGGCCGTAAGCGCGGCGATCATGTCTCGACGGCCTTCGCTGGCGAGATGTCCAGGGAAGAATCCCCGGTTTCCTACGATGATGCCGAGCGTCATCGATGCGTTTGCAGGCTGGGCCATGTGTCCTCTTCAAGAATTTCTCAGAGAAATTTCACAAAGCGCACCTGAGTGCGCTCCTTGCAATAGCGTCAAGCAGCTGACTGCGGCCACGCGCAACGGGCCGTGACTACTTTTCCACGACAGTGAGGGGCGTATCGATCAAATCGACGGAATTTCCGCCGAGCATGATCTTGAATGTTCCTGGCTCGACGACGCGGTGCATGTCGCGATTCAGAAACGAGAGTTCCTCGAAGCCGAGAGAAAACTCGACCGTTTTCGTCTGGCCGGGATCAAGCGTGATGCGGCGGAAGGCGCGAAGTTCCTTGATGGGCCGCGTGACGGAACTGACTTCGTCGCGGATGTAGAGTTGAACGACTTCGTCGCCGCGGACTTTGCCGGTGTTGGTCACGTTGACGCTGACGTGGGTGGTGCCTTCGGGACCAATCGAAGCGGGCGCGAGAGCCAGATTTTCATATTTGAAAGTTGAGTAGCTGAGGCCCCAGCCGAAGGGGAATAGCGGTTTGGTGGTGTCGTCGAGATACTCGCGCTTGGCGGACGGCTTTTGATAATAGTAGTCGGGAATTTGGCCGACGGTGCGCGGCACGGTGATGGGCAGACGGCCAGCGGGATTGTAATCGCCGAAGAGGACTTCCGCGGCGGCGGTGCCACCTTCCTGGCCGAGATACCAGCCGTCGAGAATCGCAGGGACGTTTTCCGCAATGTACGTGACGGCATTGGGCCGGCCATGCAGGAGAAGGACGACGACCGGCTTGTGCGTGGCGAGCATGGCCTTGGCGAGATCATCTTGATTGCCGAGCAGATTGAGATCGTCGCGGTCGCCTTTGTGCTCGGGTGCCCAAGCTTCGCGGGAAGTGGACTCGTTTTCGCCAAGAACCAGAATGATTACGTCCGCTTTCTGAGCGACTTTGACGGCCTCCGCGATGCGCTGCGCGTTTTTGGCAGGATCGCCGAGTTCGACTTTGTCGGCGTCCCAATCGGGAACGGTTTCCGTGATTTTCGTGCCTTCGGCATAGAGAACTTCGGCGTTCGAACCGACGCGATTTTTTATGCCGTCAAGAATGGTAACGCCGCGGCCGGGCTTGTTGCTGTAGCCGCCGAGGTGCATGTCGTGCGCGTTGGGACCGATGACGGCGATGTGTTTATACTTCGTGATGTCGAGCGGCAGGAGATTATTTTGATTTTTGAGAAGAGTGATGGTTTCGCGCGCGGCTTGTAGCGCGAGTTTTTGATGTTCGGGGCTGTTCGTGATTTTTTCGGCGTACGCCGGATCAACGTAGGGATCGTCGAAAAGGCCAGCGAGAAATTTTGCGCGGAGTACGCTGGCGGCGGCGCGATTGACGGCAGCTTCAGACACCGTGTCGTTGTGCACCTGCTGAACGAGACCGGGATAGGCGTCAGGAAATGGCAACTCGATGTCCACGCCGGCGTCGAGAGCCATGCGCGCGGCGGCATCTTTGTCCGCGACGACGTGATGGACGCGAATGAGTTCCATGATGCCGAAATAATCGGAAACGATGACGCCGTTGAATCCCCACTCGTGGCGCAGAATGTCGGTAAGCAGATGCTTGTTACTGTGGGAAGGGATGCCGTCGATTTCGTTGTAGGAGGCCATCACGGTGTGGACGTGAGCTTCTTTTACGGCGGCTTCGAACGGCTTCAGCCAATATTCGCGAATGACGCGCTCGGAATAATTTCCTGGCGCGACGTTGGTGCCGCCTTCGGGCTGGCCGTGCACGGCGAAGTGTTTCGCAGTAGCCATGACGTGCGATTTGTCGACGCCGGGGCCATCGCCTTGAAAGCCTTTTATCGCCGCGACGCCGAGGCGCGACACGAGGTAGGGATCTTCGCCGTAGGTCTCTTCGGTGCGGCCCCAGCGCGGGTCGCGCGCGAGATCGAGAACGGGCGCGAGGCATTCGTGCACGCCGCGAGAGCGCGCCTCCGCGGCATCGGCGGTGAAAACTTGGTGAAGCAAGTCCGGATCCCAGGTGGACGCGAGGCCGATCGCCGCGGGATATGACGTGCCCTTGTCAGCGATGTGGCCGTGCAAGCATTCGTCATGGAACATCACGGGAATGCCAAGCCGCGTGTTCTCCTTCATCCACTTCTGCATCGTGTTGGTGAACTCCGCTTCATCGCGCGGGCCGTGGGAGACTTCGCTGGGGCGGGACATCTGGCCGATGCCGTCCTTCAGCAAGACGGCCGCGTGGTCGGGGAGGAACGCGCCCTTGTCATCGACGAAGCGGGACTCGGGAGTCCTCATGAACGACGGGTTCTCCCAGACGCCTTGAATTTGAGCGACTTTTTCCTCAAGAGTCATGCGCGAAAGAAGATCGGCGAGGCGCTGCTCTATGGGCAGGTGCGGATTTTTGTAGGCGGGAGCATCCTGTGTCTGACTGCGCAGAAAGATTGGGCCGCAAACGAGAAGCGCCGCAGACGCCGCCACGGCGAATCGAGCTGGAGAAAAAAACTTCATCCGAACCTCCAGAAAAAATACCAATACGGACAATCTGAAAAACGGCTGGTACTATAGCACGGGCCGTTAACGTACACGGCGAATCTTTCGAGCTAATTGCGGAAAACTTGCCAGAATGTTGCCGGGAATCGTTGCGGCGGTTCGTCCTCTCTATGACCTATATATATGATCGGATTCCGGGAGCTCTGATGGCCGTGCGAAAGATTTTCGGCGGGTTATTGTTGCTGACGTTCTTGACGAGTGGCGCGCGCGCGGAAACGGGGGCGGACGCGTGGTTGCGTTACGCTCCGTTGGAGAAGCTTGCAGCGCAGATGTACTCGGACCTGCCTGGGACCGTGGTGGTTCTCGGCGATTCTCCCGTGCTCTATTCGGCTAAAACCGAATTACTTCGCGGCGTTCGTGGGATGCTGGGGCGAAGCCTGCGCGAAGTCAGGAGCCTTCCGCAAGAGAGTGCCATCGTCATCGGCACGCTCTCCGCATTACGGGGCGGCTCTCCAAATTTTCTTGCAAGTGCAGAGCTTAAGGATGACGGCTTCCTGCTTTCCACGGAAAAATTCCACGGCGTCGACTGCCTGATCGTCGCGGCGACAACGGAGCGCGGCGTTCTTTACGGAGTATTTGCGCTGCTCAGCAAGATCGCGCGAGAAGAAAGCGTTTCGGCGTTGCACGAGACGCAGCAGCCCTCCGCGCCGATTCGCTGGGTGGATCAGTGGGACAATCTTGACGGGCGAATCGAGCGGGGGTACGCGGGGCCGTCGATCTTTCTCGAAAACGGGAATGTGCGGGCCGATTTAACGCGGGCAGGCGAATACGCGCGCTTGCTTGCCTCCATCGGAATTAACGGATGCGCGATTAACAATGTGAATGCGAATCCGCGAGTTCTCGAAGACGGCTTTCTACCGCAGCTTGCTCGCGTTGCCGATGCGTTTCGTCCGTGGGGAGTTCGGCTTTCTATTTCTGTAGACCTCAGCAGCCCAAAGGTGATTGGAGGGCTGGATACCTTCGATCCCGCCGATACACGCGTTGCAGACTGGTGGAAGAAAAAGTTTGACCAACTTTACGCGCTCATTCCGGATTTTGCCGGCGTGGTCGTTAAGGCGGATTCGGAGGGGCGCCTCGGTCCTGCTACTTACAACCGCACGCCTGCCGATGCTGCCAACGTGATAGCGCGCGCGCTAGCCCCACACCACGGAATCGTTTTTTACCGCGCGTTCGTCTACAACCATCATCTCGATTGGACCAACCCGAAGAATGATCGCGCACGCGCGGCGTACGACATCTTCCATCCGCTCGACGGGAAGTTCGACGACAACGTGATCATCCAGATCAAACATGGTCCGATTGATTTTCAGGTTCGAGAGCCGGTGTCGCCACTCTTCAGCGGCCTCGAGAAAACGAATGAGGCGATTGAGTTGCAGGTCACACAGGAATATACCGGGCAGCAGCGGCATTTGTGTTTTCTTCCAACAATGTGGAAGCAAGTTCTCGATTTCGACATGCACGCAGGCGAAGGGCCTACGCCGGTAAAGGACATCGTGGCAGGCAAAACCTTTCATCGTCCCTTGGGAGGATATGTCGGCGTCGTGAATGTCGGCATGGATGAGAACTGGTTGGCACACCCGTTGGCGATGGCCAACCTGTATGGGTACGGACGCGTGGCTTGGAACCCTAATCTTTCTGTCAGAGTGATTGCCGACGAATGGACGCGGCTGAATTTCGGAGACGAACCCACTGTCGTTTACACCGTCGAGCGCATGCTGGTTTTTTCCTGGTCCGTCTATGAAAGTTATACCGGTCCGTTGGGAGCGGGCACGCTCACCGATATTCTTGGCAGCCACTATGGACCCGGCGTCGAATCGTCGGAGCGAAACGGCTGGGGCCAATGGCACCGCGCCGACCATGATGGCATTGGAATGGACCGCACTGCAGCTACGGGCACGGGCTACGTCGATCAATACCGTGCGCCCGTCACGAAGATGTATGAATCCCTGAAAACCACGCCGGACGAATTGCTGCTTTTTTTTCATCATGTTCCGTACACCTACGAATTGAGTACAGGAAAGACGGTCATCCAACATATTTACGATTCGCACTATGCGGGGGCGGAACTCGCGGCAGGTTTTGTCAACCAGTGGAAAACATTAAAAGGCCAAGTGGACGAGGAGCGATACGAGGAAGTGTTGAAGCGCCTTGAATATCAAGCGGGACACGCCATCGTCTGGCGCGATGCAGTGTGCAACTGGTTTTTCGAGATTTCCGGCATACCCGATCAACACGGCCGGGTTGGCCACTATCCAGGACGCATTGAGGCCGAAGCGATGCAGCTGCAAGGCTACGTGCCGATCGAAGTTGTTCCACGTGAAACCGCTTCTGGGGGGAAAGCGATCGAGTGTCCGCCTTCAGAACAGAAGTGCTCCGCGTCGTATCGCTTCGAGGGCGCTGCGGGCCAATACGAGATAGATGTCGAGTATTTTGATCAGAACAACGGCAAGTCGCACTTTCGAGTATTGGTTGGCAATAGAGTCGTTGATGAATGGGTTGCCGACGATCATTTGCCTGCGACAAAGCCGGGAGGGGATTCTTCCACGCGACGGCGAATTCCCGATCTGGCGCTTAGCCAAGGAGACACCATCCACATCGAGGGCGTTCCCGATGGTGATGAGCACGCCGCCCTTGACTACATCGAAATCTACGTTTCTCCCAAATAAACCGCGACACACGAAACAATGGCCCGTGATCATACCTAAATAGGGTTCTTGCGCGGGACTGACAGTCCCTAACCCGGGGTCTGGCGTTTGCGGATTTTGATGTCGTCGTAAACGATGATGGAGAGAACCACCAGTATCCACACAGGGAAGATGCCCATTCCAGGAATGGCTTCCGCAACCAAACCCGGCAAGAGCGCCCATCGACGACCGAGAATTAGAAACAGGAGTGACGCCGTCCCCAAGTCAATCAGCCATTGCATGGGTGGGGCAAGCACCGTCCAGAAAGACAGAAAATCGGAAACGGCAGCTATCGCGAAAGCAACGGCCTGCCGTTTGCGCGAGGGACGTTGAACGGCAACCGGCACCTCTGCGGGTGTCAAAATGATTGGTTGATCGGCCGGCGTTGTCATGACCTATGTTGCGGTCCCCAAGCCCCGTCAAATGATCGTGTCATGGGCGTGCGCCAACCGCAAGCGATGAACGCAATCCAGGGGCGCACGAGTTTCGTCCTGCCTGATTCTTTGGGAGTGACGGCTGCGTGCGCGAAGGGAAGGAATTTGGGCGATGAGTTTGGGCTTGTTCTACACTGAAGCTGTTGGGCAAATGGATGACGATTGATAATTCCCCACTCGCGAATGAACCAGCACCGCAAGGAACGAGAGGAAAATCGCGGCGCGCGTACTCGTGGATGCTGGGAGCCTTCCTTGGAGCCGTTCTTACCGTAATTTTGATAGGAGCGGTGGCGTGGTTGTCGACCGGGATCGGACTTTTTCGCCTGCTCGGCAATTTGCGCGGAGGGCCCACGCAGTTCAACGTGGATCAGCCGACCGTAGTTCATCAAATCCAGCAGCTTCAGCGGCTGGAAACCGTGAGCTACACGATGGATAAAATTATTTCAGGCGAGCACGGCAATGCCTACTTGCCTAAATTTCTTGCGGGTGATCGCCTGCTGTTGGTTGTACACGGAGAAGTGGTCGGGGGCATCAACCTCGCGGGCTTGCAGCCGGGCGATGTCCAAATACAAGGACAGAAAGTGTGGATTCACCTGCCGGCAGCAGAAGTCTTGAGCACACGAATCGATAATGCGAAGACGAGAGTCTATTCGCGCGACACTGGCCTATTCTCGTCTCCTGACCCCAACCTCGAGAGCGAAGTACGCGAAGAAGCTGAACGCCAGCTGCAGCAGGCCGCGCTGCAAGACGGCATTCTCAAAATCGCCGCCGACAACGCGCGAAACACGATCTCCGGCATGCTAAAAGGATTCGGGTTCCTCGAAGTGAATACCCGGTAGGCCGTCCAATGAGAAACGGCCTCATCAACGGAGGAACTTCCTGGTAGGTTTTGAGTACGAATTCGTCGTAGATCAGTTTCCAGCAACTGCAATTATCAGGCGCTGGAGAGAACTTCGATTTAGAATTAATAACACTCCTGAAGGAAACACGAAGGGGCCCATAACGTTTCTCACGTCCTCACGGTGGTAAAGCATGTCGCAAGATCTTCAGTTCGCGTTCCGTCAGTTTCTGAAAAGCCCCGGCTTCAGCCTCGTCGCGATTCTAACGCTCGCGCTGGCGATCGGTGCGAACACCGCAATTTTTTCCGCTATTGACGCGGTGCTGCTCCATCCGCTGCCCTATCCAGATCCCGACCGGCTCGTCATCGTACAGGAGACCCTGCCTCGCTATTCGTTGCACGGCATCGCGCCCACGGCCCCGGATTATGCGGAATTCCGGCGTCAGGCCACTTGTTTCACCCAAATCGCCGCGGTAACCGGCGCGGTTGCGACCTTGACCGGCGACGGGCAGCCCGAGGACGTCCCGGCGCTGCGGGTCACCGCCAGCGCGTTTCCGATGCTCGGCGTCGTCCCGGTTGTCGGCGGTCTGTTTACCTCCGACGACGATCAGTCCGGCAGAGATCACGTCGCCATCCTCTCCGAAGGATTATGGACGCGCCGCTACGGCCGCGATCCATCCATTGTCGGGAAAAACATCCAGATCAATCTCGAAACTTATCGTGTCGCCGGCGTAATCCGGCCAATTCTCGACTATCGCGCGGCCGCCAATATCTGGATGCCGCTTGCCTTTGCTCCCTCCGAAACTGCGCCCGGAACGCGTAGTCCGCACGATATCGACGTGATCGGGCGGCTCAAACCCGGCCGGACTATCCAGGAAGCGCGCGATGAATTTCGCCGCATCGCTGCTCTCATCGTCGAACAGTATCCCAATCAGGCTTCGATGGACCGAGGATTTTCCGTTGACCTAAAGCCGCTCGCAGAAAAGCAGGCGGGCGATTTGAAGGTGCCTTTGTTGGTGCTGATCGCCGCAGTGGGCGCGTTGATGCTGATCGCCTGCGCTAACGTATCCAACCTTCTACTCGCCCGCGCGATGAAGCGTCGCAGGGAGATCGGCATCCGTTCGGCGCTGGGCGCGTCTCGCCTTCGCGTGATCCGGCAGCTGTTGACCGAAAGTCTGTTGCTTGCCTCCATCGCCGGCGCCACGGGAACGTTGCTGGCGCTTTACGGACTTCGTCTTTACGCGCAGTTCGGCCCCACGGATTTAATTCACGGAACCCGCCCCTCCATCAACGCCTGGGTTATGGGCTTTTCCCTTTTCGTCTCGATTGCCGCGAGCATGCTCTTCGGCATCGCGCCCGCTCTCGAAACCTCGCGAATCGATCTTACGGAAGCGCTCAAAGAAGGATCGCGCGGATCGACAGAAGGACGCAGGCTGTTGCGCGAGTCGATGGTCGCCTTCGAAGTCTGCACCTCTTTGGTGCTTTTGATTGGCACCGGTCTCTTAGTAAGAAGCTTCGTTCGTTTGGAGCACACTAGTCCAGGATTCCGTTCCGAAAATGTGCTGACCGCGTTTGTATCCTTGCCGGTAGCGCAATACCGGGAACCCTCGCAAAGAGCCGCCTTCGCGCGCTCGGTCCTCGAACGCGTACGCGCGATTCCGGGTATGCGCTCCGCCGCAACGATCGATTTCCTTCCTTACAATGGCGGCCCGGGAAGCGGCGGAGTCGAGATCGCAGGTCATCCACGAAATCCAAATGAGCCGCAGCAGATCATCTGGCAAACGCGAGCCTCGCCCGGATTTTTTGAAACTCTCGGAATGTCCCTCTTGCGCGGCCGCGACATTGCCGCTTCTGACGAGCAGGGGTCGCCCGGCGCAGCCGTCATCGATGAGATCACCGCTGAGAAATTGTTCCCGAACGCCGACCCGCTCGGCATGCAGATCACTGTCCCGCTAGCCGGAAGCACATTTACTGTCGTCGGCGTAGTTGCCGCGACGAAATCGCGCAGCTTGTCTGCTCCACCCGAGCCGCGTATCTACTATTTCGGCCCGCAGGTTCCGTTCGGTTCGTTGGCAATCGTGATGAAGACCGCGTACGATCCGGTCGCGCTGGTCTCCGCAGTCCGCCACGAAATCGCTGCGCTCGATTCCAACCTGCCGGTGGACCTGCTCACCATGGATCAGATCCTGGCCGATTCGCTCGCCCGGCAGCGATTCTCGATTCAGTTGATGACTGTATTCGCCGCGCTCGCAGGACTTCTCGCGGCCATCGGTATCTACGGGGTGCTGGCCTATTTGGTCGATCAACGGCGGCGCGAGTTCGGAATTCGCATCGCTCTCGGCGCCCGTTCCGCCGACGTGCTCGCATTGGTCTTGCGGCAAGGATTGGTCCCCGTGGCTGCTGGGCTGATCGCAGGCATTGCAGGCGCACTCGCGTTGACGCGCCTGCTGAAGAGCCTGCTCTATGAAGTCAGCGCAACGGATCCGCTGATCTTTGGCGCGGTTTCCGTCGGACTGATCGCCGTTTCGCTGGCGGCCATGTACATCCCTGCGCGACGTGCTGCTCAAGTGGATCCGTTGGAAGCGCTGCGCCAAGAATAATCTCTCCGTTGTTTGCTCCGTTGTGTGTTTGCACAAAAAGGTTCAACAGTGAGCTTTGATCCGCGCCCGCGGGCCCCTCGAACCCATCACGCTTCAATGGGATGGTGAGTTACGGAATCGGATGATGATCCACGACCGGACGAATTTTCAGGCTTGCAAGACACTGAGGCTTTTGAGTATTGGTTCGCTCGATTTCGAATCGGTCTGCCGCATTTCGCGGAACAGCTGCAAGTTTGAGGACATCACGACTCCGGGGTTGATATGCGCTGCGGGAGGGATGTGAACTTTATTAGTGAGATTATCGGCGAGGAGACGCACGGCGACCTGACCTTGGCGGTAAGGGTGTTGGTAGATTGAAGCAGTGATGATGCCTTTTTGAAAGTAGGAAGCCATCTCGGCAAAGAGGTCCGTGGTGATGAGCTTTACTTTTCCCTCGAATCCGCGCGCGACGAGAGCGCGGCAAACTGGAAGGCAGTTGACCGTGTTCACATAAAGTCCGTCGAGCGCGGGGAAGCGACGGAGGAGCTCGGAAGTTTTTTGGAAGCTTTCGTTCTCATCCTCGTGGCCTTCCACGACGCTGATGATTTTCCCATCAGGGCAGTGGCGCAGAAATCCTTCGGAAAAGCCGTCCGTCTTTTTGCGGTGATCCTCGGTTGAAAGCATTCCAGCTACGACAGCGACCTTGGAACCGGGCGCCACACACTTGCCCATCAGTTCACCGGCCAGGCAGCCGTTCAAGTGCGGCTCGACGCAAACAATGCTCGAACGGTGGCTCTCGGGAGCGTCCGTGGAAACACAAACGACGCGAACTCCTTTTTCTTCCGCTTCGTTGATTAAGGGCGTCAGCTCTTTAGGGCTTCCGGCTGTGAGAACAATTCCGTCGACGCGGCTTTCCACAAGTTTCTTGAAAACTTCTATATCGCCTTCGCCCAGCGTCTGTACGGGACGGTTTTCAAATTCGACGCCAAGCTGCTCCAGATGATGCGCTTCGTCCAGGACTCCGCCCCAGAGCTGGTCGTAGAAAAAATGAATTTCCTTGGGAATGCATACGCCGATACGAACGCGAGATTTCGCAACAGAAAGCGCGCGTGCCGCAAGATTCGGCGAATAACCGATTTGCTGGGCGATCTGCAGAATGTGTTTGCGCGTGGCTTCCTTGATGCCTCCGCGGCCGTGCAGCGCGCGATCCACGGTGCCGATAGACACGTTCGCCATTTCGGCGATCCTGTGGATTCCGTGTTTCTCCTTGTTCATCGACCGCACTCCGCAATTACGCGCGCAACGCGTACTGCTGCTTCGCACCCGCGCTACCACGCAAGATCAATCCATAGATACTGAAATAATGGCCGATTAGTTTCAGCTGTTCCGTGCACCCATCCTAAACCCCCACCCCTGCAAAACAGATCTAGGAGACGGGATTCACGGCCCGCGTACCTTAACACGATTTAACGAAGGATAAGAGAGGAACAAGCGGACGCTGCCGGCGGCGGCGTAAAATCGCGCGGTTGCGTTCTCCGTTGACTTGGGGAGTACAATCACGGCCGGTTTCATTGCGGGGTCAGGGATCGCAACCGGTTAGACAAGTTCCTGGCTTGCCCGGCTTTAGCTGATACCGAGTCTCTTGTGGTCTAACTCTAAATTTGCTGAGGAGCTTTCTAAATGCGTTCTCTGTCACGGCGGCACTTCCTGCAAGACGCGTCTAAAACGGGTATCGCGCTAGGCGCGAACCTGGCCTTCGGCGGCCGCATGTTTGGGCAAGCGTCTGCCTCGAACGCCGGCCAGCCTATTCGAATTTATGCCGACGCTCGCCGCACGATTGCTCCCGTCCATCGCGAAGTGTTTGGTTCTTTCCTCGAGCACCTCGGCCGCGCTATATACGAGGGAATCTACGATCCGCAATCCAAGCTTTCCGACTCCAACGGTTATCGCAAGGACGTTCTCGACGAAATCAAGAAACTCGGCGTGCCCATCATTCGCTATCCGGGAGGAAATTTTGTTTCAGGTTACAACTGGCTCGACGGCATTGGCCCGAAGGCAAGCCGCCCGGCGGTTCTGGACAAAGCCTGGAATTCAGTTAATTCGAACGAATTCGGCACGGACGAGTTTCTCGCCTGGTGCCGCCTTGTAGGCACGGAACCGTTGCTGGGTTTGAATCTGGGCACCGGGACTCCCGAGCAAGCGGCTGCGCTGGTGGAATATTGCAATTTGGAGAAAGGCACGCGCTGGAGCGATCTGCGCCGCAAGAACGGAATCGCCGAACCGTACAAGGTTCAAAAGTGGTGCCTCGGCAATGAAATGGACGGCCCTTGGCAAATCGGCCACATGACGGCCACCGAGTACGGTTTGAAGGCCGAAGACGCCGCGAGGCAAATGCGCTATGTCGATCCATCTCTGAAGCTCATTGCGTGCGGCTCGAGCGGCCCCGGCATGCCGACCTATCTGGAATGGGATCGCGAAGTGCTGGAGCAGTGCTACGACTATGTCGACGCCATCTCCTTGCATCGCTACGTCGGCAATACAAAAGAGGAAACCGGAGGTGACAGCTCGAAGTTTCTTGCCTTGAATTTGACCATGGAGCGGCAAATTGACGAAGTTGCTGCGGTGTGCGACATGGTCCGCGGGCACAAGCGTTCGCCGAAGAAGCTATGGCTGAGCTTCGACGAATGGAATGTCTGGTACCGCGAACGCACTGGTGATGCAGTGAACGGCCACAGGCAAAACGCGCCTCACCTGTTAGAAGAAGTCTACAACCTGGAAGATGCCCTGCTGGTAGGAGGGCTCATCAATACACTGATTCGCAAGGCAGACCGCGTGCAACTCGCCTGCCTGGCGCAGCTCGTCAACGTCATCGCGCCGATCATGACCAATGCGAACGGCCTGCTCAGGCAGACTATCTATTATCCGTACAGCTGGGCGCTCGAGTTTGCGCGCGGCTCGGCGCTCGAGCTCCTGGTGGAGTCGTCCACATACGACGTCTCTGGAATGGGCGCAGTCAGCTACGTGGACGCAGCTGGAACCTTCCAGGGAGACACGGGCAAGATAGCGCTGTTCCTGCTCAATCGCGATTTGGCGAAGCCGCACCAGGTGGAAATCGTTTGGGAAGGCTCTTCCCCGCGCGCGGGCGATGCTGTCGTCCTGACCGGCAGCGACTTGAAAGCGACAAATACGTTCGACGCTCCTTCGAGAGTCGTGCCCCAAAAAGCAGAAAAGCCTTCCGGCGCACTCGGTCGCACGAGCCTTGAACTTCCGCCGCGCTCCTATGCGGTCGTGCAATGGAGCCTTTAGCAACAACGAGGAGCTTCCCTCTTCGCGTCAGAGTATCGTGGCGCTGTTCGTTTGCTCCTGCTATCATCGCCACAGGGAAGTGTGTTATGCAGCGACAGTATGCAAGCGTGTTGTTCTCTCTTCTGCTCTTGGCTCCCTTCTCCTGCCTTGCGCAACAAGAAACCCCAAGGAAAATCCTGTCCGGTTACGTTCGTGAAGGAGGCTCGGGCCATCTCATCAGCGAGGCGCGCATCGAACTGCAGAACGCCATGGGCAGTCCGATCGGCTTCGCTTATTCCGACCGCAATGGCACCTATGAGTTCGACGATATTCCTGGCGATTGTTACCTCGCCGTTCAGCACGAAGGTTACGTGCCAGTCCGCGAGTTCGTTCGGCCAGACGGCTCGGGACACGTATACAAGGACATATTCCTGCGGGCGGTAAGCGGCGAATCAGGATCCAAATCAGCAAGTCCGGTCTCCGAGCACGAACTGAGCATTCCGCCGAAGGCGCGCGAGTTATTCGAAAAGGGTGTTCAACTGGTGGTCGACAAGTCCGACTATCGCGGCGCGGTCGCTCAATTTGAACGCGCCATCGCCAAGTATCCCTCCTACTACGAGGCCTACGCGGCCATGGGGCTGGCGCAAAATAAAATCGGCGACGCGGCGGCTGCCGAAACCTCGCTCCGAAAATCGATCGAGCTTAGCGCAGAAAAATATCCGCAGGCGATGGTCGACCTCGCATCTATGTACAATGCAGGAAAGCGATTTTCCGACTCCGAACCTCTTCTCCGCAAAGTGATCGCCCTGGATGCTTCGTCCTGGCGCGGGCAATTCGAACTTGCCGTAGCGCTCTCTGGAATGAAACGCTTCAGCGACGCGCTCGTTAGTGCATCCACAGCTCGCGATTTGAAACCCGACAATCCCCAGATTTATCTGTTGCTCTACAATCTCCACATCCACACCGACGATTTCCCCGCCGCTCTCCGCGATACGGATAGTTTTCTGAAGTTAACACCCAATGGCGCCGACGCTGATCGTGTCCGAAAAATGCAGGAACAGGTCCAGAAAGCGATTCAATCTTCGGGTGGCAATCCAAGTCCGTCCTCCGATGCCACCCCAGCTGTGTCGCCGGCCGGATCTTCCATTGAAGCGGCTGCCCCCAGTTACCACTGCTAGTTCTAATTTTACTGCCCAGTTGTTTCTCTTCCTCTAGTTGCTCTTCTTCTGGACACTTTTTCCTTCTTGGATCGTAACGATGCGATCGATGCCCGGCACGGTGATTTTTTCCCTGGCCCCGCTCGGCCAATCAATTTCAATCGAATCCACCTCAGTGGTCGCGCCCAATCCAAAGTGGATGCGCTGATCCGAACTTGAGCTGTAGGAGCCTCCGCTATATACATCGCCTCGCTGCCGAACTCCGCCTATCGTCAGAAATACTTTTGCCCCATTGGCGTCCCGCGGACTCTTCGGCCCGCCGATAAGTTTCAGCTCCAGCCAATGATTGCCGGTCTTCAAGACGTTTCTCAACAAGGTGGGCTTCGAATCGATGTTGTTGATCACCACGTCGATTACGCCATCGTTGAAAATATCTCCGAACGCCGCGCCACGGGCCGAGATTACATCCGCCAGTCCACTGCCTGTGGCCGGCGGAACTTCTTGAAATTTCTTTCCGTCCAGATTCCGGAATAGCTGCGGACGTTCCGCCCAGGTCGTGCCCCAGTCTTGCTTGTCCACCTCCGGATACACGTGCCCGTTGGCGATAAAGAGGTCGAGCAAGCCGTCATTGTCAAAATCGAGGAATCCCGTTCCCCAGGCTAGAAAAGGAATCGTCGGACCCGCAAGACCTGCCTGGTAGGTCACGTCAGAAAAACTGCCTTGCCCGTCATTTCGGTAGAGCGTTTTGTAGTCGTCGGAAAACGTTGTGGTGAAGAGATCGATTCTTCCATTTCGTTGGTAATCGCCTATCGCGATGCCCATGGAGGCTTGCTCGCGTCCGTCTTCGCTCAAAGCGAAGCCCGATGCATAACTCACATCCTCGAAGGTGCCGTTGTGCTTGTTGCGATAAAGATAGTTCGGCGTGGAATCATTCGCCACCACCAGGTCCACCCATCCGTCATCATCCACGTCCACAAAAGCAGAGGCCAAACCGTAATAGCCACTGGGATCGGAAACGCCCGCCTTTACGCTAACGTCCGTAAACGTCCCATCGCCATTGTTGTGAAAAAGGTGATCGCTCTCTCCTGGAAGCCCTCGCGGCCCGCACATTACCGCGATTCCGCGAAACTGGCAAAAATTCGGCGGGATGCGCCCCTGCCCCGCGATCGGCGGATTGTCCACATCGAACTTCACGTAGCCCGGAACAAACAGATCCAGCAGGCCGTCGTGGTCGTAATCGCCCCAGGTAGGCCCTGCCGACCAGCCGCCCACGGTTACGCCGGCTTTCTCGGCGACGTCCGTGAACGTGCCGTCATGATTGTTGTGATAAAGGCGGTTCTTCCCGAAGTTCGCGACATAAATATCTGGCCACCCGTCGTTGTCGTAATCCCCGACGGCAACGCCAACTCCCCATCGCTCGTTCGCCACACCCGCTTTTTCCGTGACGTCCGTAAACGTGCCGTCGTGATTGTTGTGAAAGAGCATGGCGCGCGGCGGCGCTTCCTTCCCCTTCAAAGCGGCGATAGTGGAAGCATTCAAGAGATAGATGTCGAGCCAGCCGTCGTTGTCGTAGTCGAGCAGTGCCACACCGGAGCCGATGGTTTCGAGAATGGTGGATTTTTCCGAAGTTCCAGAACGGTGCAGGAATTTTTCAAGCCCCGCTTGCTTGGTGATGTCGCTGAAAACGATAGTTGCGCCATCCACAAAACCACCAGCCGTGATCGGCCGCGAGAGCGAATCCTTGACTGCAGGATGCGCGCCGCCGGTCGCAACTCCCATTCCGGAAGAAGCCTGTTTATCTTGCGGATTTGTTGGCTGCTGGCCTCTCGAACCAAGCACAAGCAAGAAAATGGAGAGGACCGCTAGGATCAGGCTCGCTGCGAAAAACAGTTTCGGAGGTCGCGGGTTTCCCAGGTTCCGTTTTGGAGAGTTCACACCTGAATCCTATACCGACTCTCATCACGGAGTCATGTTCTGTGCTTTTCCGAAGACTTTTCCTTGGTAAATTAAAGCTAAATAAGGTGAGATCAATGGATTTAGTACAGGGATTCCTGCTGGTGGCGTGAAACTCCCGGCCCCGCGTTTCCTGGCCGTGATCTTTCCCTGATTTGTTACAAGTTTAAGCATCCAGGGCGCAGCTACTACAAATCAAAAAAAGTGCTTGACATTAACACGCCTCCAATGAAAAGCTCCGTTTACGTTAACGGCGTTTCCAATCGCCGTGGGGTGTGGAGGCATAACTATGAATCTGCCGTTGTGTTCGTTTAAGAATATCGTTTTTGTGTCTAAGAAGTTTCCTCTGCGGTATCTACTCGTTCTTTTGGTTGCGTTGATTGGTTTTTCTGCTTCAACGTTTGCACAGCAGGCCACCATCGTTGGGACGATCACCGATCCTTCGGGTGCCGTTGTACCGAATGTGGCTGTTACTTTGACCAATACGGATACGGGCAGGAGCGTCGTCATTCCCACGAATGATGCCGGCCAGTTCGCCGCCGTCGATCTCCAGATCGGTCACTACAAAGTCAAAGCGGAAGCAAAAGGATTCAAGGTTACAGAACAGAAAGACATCGTTCTGACCATCGGCGACCGCATCCGCGTCGACTTCCAGATGCAACTGGGCGCTGCGCAAGAGACCGTGACTGTCGAAGCCAACGCCGTACAGGTTCAGACGGATTCCGGCGAGCGCAGCAACCTCATCACCGATCAGCAGATGAGCCAGATCGCCGTGAATGGCCGCAGCATCTATCAGTTGGCTGCTTTGACTCCGGGCGCTTCCAGCCAGATCACCGGCACTATCAACACTCCGGTGGGCGGCGACGCGAGCGTCGAGTTCAACGGCATGCGCCAGCAACACAACATCTACTTGCTCGACGGCGGCGAAGATGATGACCGCGGCGGCGCGGGCGGCATGAGCATCGCCCCCTCCACCGACGCGATTCAGGAATTTCGCGCTCTGACCTCCAACTACAGCGCTGACTATGGTCTCTCTTCTGCCGGCACTATGACCATGGTGCTCAAGTCCGGCACCAGCACCATCCACGCCTCCGCATGGGAATTTAACCGCAACGACGCCTTCGATGCTCGCAACTTTTACCAGCCTGAAGCCGTACAACCCGTCAAACAAGAACTCCGCTACAACATTTTCGGTTTCAATGTCGGCGGCCCGGTAACTCTCGGCCACCTCTATAACCCGGATAAAAAGAGGACCTTCTTCTTCTACAACATGGAATGGCGCCGGTACGTTTTGGGCGGCAGTACCAACCAGACCGTTCCCGATCCGTCTATGTACGGTGGCAACTTTAGCCCCCTTCTCGCTGCCGCTACCCCCACGCAGCTTATAGTTCCAAACCTGGGGCCAAATGAGGCTTACATCACGCAGAATTGCCCAGGAGGCGCCCTCCCTGCCGGACTCACGCCAGGTGGCAACTTCCCCGGGAACATTATTCCAACTTGCATGATCAATGCTAACGGCTCGGCTCTATTGAAGGCGGGGATCTTTCCCAATCCGACGACGAACATTGCTGGCGGCATCGGTAACTTCGTCGGCGGGGCCAACTCTAACACGAGCCTCAAAGAAGAGATCGTTCGCATCGATCACAACTTCACCGACAAATTCTCCGTCTTCGGCCACTTCATCGCCGAGCAAGCCAGCCAGGGTTTTCCCATTAGCCAATGGAGCGGTGATAACGTTCCGACCGTCGGCGACAACTTCGGTAACCCATCGTACAGCGCCGTGGTCCACACGACTTACACCATAAGCCCCACGCTGGTGAACGAAGTCGCTTTCAACTACAACGGCAACCGCATCAACATCATTCCCTACGCCTCTACCGGCCTGGCCAGTTTGGCTCTGCCGAGTGCTTACGACGGGTCAAACTCGCGCTTGTTCGGCGGCAGCCCGAATAACTTGAACCGCATTCCCAACATTGACTTCGGCGGCGGCGCTGGCTCGAATTTTGAAATCTCCAGTTGGCCGTGGATCAATAGCGCGAATGACTACCAGATTCGCGACGACGTTTCCTGGACCCATGGCGCTCACCAGTTCAAGTTCGGCGGCAGCTGGGCTCTCTACAAGAAAGTCCAGAACCTCTTCGGCCAAACCCAGGGCGGCTTCACTTTCAACAACAGCGATTTCACTGGAAGCAACACCGCCAACATGCTCCTCGGCTTGCCCAGCTCTTACCAGCAGCTGGCAGTTCAGGATAGCGGCTTTTGGAACAACATCTCGACGGCTCTATGGGCTCAAGACAACTGGCGCGTCAATCGTCGCCTGACCTTGAACCTCGGCCTCCGCTGGGACGGCGTTCCCCACACCTACGAAGCCAACAACCGCATGGGCAACTTCTATCCACAACTTTACAACCCTGCGTTGGCGGCCACCTTTGACCCCAGCGGCAACATTTGCAGTCCGGGCGACGTTACCGCCGGCACATGCGCCGCCGTCAGCCCCGGCCTCGGCACCAGCCCCAATCCGATTCTCGCTGGCGTGCCTCTCTACCTGAATGGCATCGGCATTGAAGGGAAATGCTACACAAGCCCCACCTTCTGCGTGCCGAAGGACCTCGTCAACAATCACTGGGCGGCTTTCGGTCCTCGTCTGGGCTTTGCCTATGACGTTACCGGTTCCGGCAAGAACGTCGTTCGCGGCGGCTTCGGCATCATGTACGAGCGCATCCAGGGCAACGACATGTACAACGCCGGCCCGAATATCCCCTTCAGCCTGCAGGTCGGTCTGAATGGCGTTGAGATGACCAACCCCAGCATAGCGCTTGCCACGGGCGCTGCCGCAGCCCAACCGATCAACCCGGCCAGCATCACCGGCCTGGACGTGGACAACTACAAGCTGCCGGTAAGCTATCAATACAGCGTTGGCGTACAACACGCCATTAACGCCAGGAGCGTGCTGTCCGTTAGCTACGTCGGCAACCAGGGCCGCCATCAGAACTTCGAAACCACCAACAGCAATTTGGTGCCGGAGAGTTCCCTCGCGGGAATCCTCACACCGGTCATCGAGTCCGGTGCTCCGACCCCGTCGTACCAGACTACTCCGGGTCTGACCTATCCAGGCTTTAACACCATCAACCTGTCTGCGAACGAGGCCAACACCCATTACAACAGCCTGCAAGTCGATCTCAACTCGCAACTGAGCCACGACCTGACTCTGCGCGCGTTGTACACCCTGTCCCGTGCCGTGGACCCAACCACCGGCGGCAGCGGCGGTGCCGACCTCAGTGGCATATCTAACCCCTACGCTGGCTGGGCCTATGACAATGGCCTGAGTGGCTATAACCGCACTCACGTCGCTGTCGTGGACTTCATCTACGACATTCCATTGCTCCGCCACAGCAACAGCGCTCTGGTCAGGAACACCGTAGCCGGCTGGGAAGTTTCCGGCATCGTGACGCTGGAGTCGGGTTTGCCGCTCAACGTCACCCTTGGTGGCACCCAAGGTGGCAACTTCGTCGGCGGCTCCAACCGGCCCGATGTTAGCGGATCGATCAGCTACGAGCATCAGATCGTTGCAGGTAAGAACCAGCAAATTCAATACATCAACCCGGCAGCGTTCTCTGATCCAGCGATTGGAGCGTATGGAAATGAACCCCACAATGGCGTGACCGGTCCCGGCCGCGACAACTGGAACATCTCGCTCTTCAAGAGCTTCACCCTCAGCGAGTCTCGCGGCAGCCGCTTCGAGCTTCGTCTCGAAACGTACAACACTTGGAACCATACCCAGTTCAATGGCGTCAATACGGGTATCAATTTCAACTTCGTCAAAGCGACGAACTCATTTACATTCAATCCAGGCAACAACTTTGGCCAATTCAACTCTGCCTTCGACCCGCGCATTCTGCAGCTCGGCGGCAAGATTTACTTCTAATCACCCCGGAAGCAGCAGCACCCTGCCCCGCTCGCACGCACTGCGAGCGGGGCTTTTCTTTTCGGCAACCCTTGCGTTGTGGCGCGGAAAGGCCGATCTCCTGGGCAAGGATTTCCACAGGGCGTTCGAACAGTACACAAAGCATACTTAACTAATGCTATATATTCTGCTACCATCACTCATGTTTCGGTCGCTTCAGCTTCTTTTTCGGCCTCACTGTAGCGAATCTTCCATTTCGCTTACTGCCCCGCCCGACCTCCTTCTGGCCTCGTCCGTTTCCCTCTTCGCGAATTGCCTGAATTTCAGTCGAAGATCGTCCGTCACACCAATTGGCCATCCGCATCCAACTCCTTTAGAATCCGCACTTACGAAAATCGTGCCCATAACTCGTTTAGAATCCGCAGTTCCAAAAACACAGGACTTAAAACCCTTTAGAATCCGCACTTACGAAAAAACAGGGGGGAGGGGGGGCATAATGTTAACCATGCTGTGCCCAAAACCCCGACTGGTTCCTCTCCTGAGCGTCGCGTTGCTGTCTGTCAGCTCTGCGTTCGCACAATCGCCGAGCCCTTCGGAGGCCATCGCGCTCGAGCAGCAGGGCAAGCTGGACGCGGCGGTAAAAGTCTGGCAAGCGGTCGTGGCGAGTAACCCTCGTGACGCCGGGGCTCTAGCGAGTTTGGGGGTGGACTATTCCCGGGAAGAAAAGTACCGGGAAGCCGCCTCGGCTTACCGGAAAGCGCTCGCCCTGGACTCCAAGCTTCCGGGGATTCAGCTGAATCTGGGGCTTGCGGAATTCAAGCAAGGGCACTTTGAAGCTGCCATGGCGCCGCTTGCCGCCGCTTTGGAGGCCCAGCCTGACAGCATGCAGGCGCGCGCACTACTTGGCTTGAGCTGTTACGGCGCGAAGCGGTTTGCGGAAGCTGCGAAGCATCTCGAACTTGCGGTTAAGGCCAATCCTGACAATCTCCAGCTGCGGCAAGTGCTCGCGCAAAGCTGTTTATGGGCAAAGAAATTCGATTGCGCGCTCGAAGAGTTTCGCCAGATCGAGCAGCGCGACCCTAACTCTGCCGCGGCTCATGTGCTCACTGGAGAGGCCCTGGACGGCATGGGCAGAACTCCGGAGGCGATTGCCGAGTTCCAGGAGGCAGTAAAGGCCGCTCCTCAGGAGCCCAACGTACACTTTGGTCTGGGCTACCTCCACTGGGAGTTGAAGCAATACGATGAAGCGGAGACGGAATTTAAGGCGGAGCTGGCGGTCGATCCTAATAATGCACAAGCCCAGGCATATCTAGGCGACATCGCCTTTAAGAAGAACGATCCGGATAGGGCGGTTCCTTTGCTTAAGAAGGCTTTGCAATCGCGCGACGATATTCGCATCGCGCATCTCGACATGGGAGCCATTCTTACGCAGCAAGGGCAATATCCAGCCGCGATTGCCGCTCTAAAGCGCGCCGTGGAATTGGATCCAGAGCAGCCCGATGCGCACTACCGGCTTGGGCGCGTCTATCAGGCCACCGGCAATCAGGCGGCAGCGCAAAAGGAGTTCGCCAGAGTCCGCGAACTGCACGAAAAATCCGAGGAAGACGTCGCGCGAAAAATGTCTGCCGCACCCCCTCCGCTGCCACAGTAGCCTCCCGTCAATGCGTCAGGAGTGGAATCTTTTGTGCGCATGAATTGTTGTGCTAGAGTCTGCGTCACAATGAGAAGACTTTGCCCGCTGTTCGTTGTGATTTGCATTCTCTACGTCAGCAGCCTGGGATCGTGCGCAACGCGGGCGCAGAGCAAGCGCGGCATCACTCCGGAAGACTATCTTTCGTTCAAATTTGCTGGGGATCCGCATATTTCGCCGGATGGAAAAGTTGTCGCTTTTGTTTTGACGACCATCGACCAAAAGAAAAACAAGCGCGAATCGTCGGTGTGGGTCGTGCCTGCGGACGGTTCGGCGGCGCCGCGGCGATTGAGCGCGGAAGGCTTTAGTTCGAATTCGCCGCGATGGAGTCCGGATGGGAAGGCCTTGGCGATACTTTCGGCGCGGGCTTCGGACGCTCCCGCTGGCGAAACACCCAAGTCTCAGATTTATCTGCTCTCGATTGCAAGCGGAGGCGAAGCGATTGCGCTGACAAAACTGAAGAACGGGGTGCAGAGCTATCAGTGGTCGCCTGAGGGGTCGCGGATCGTTGTGGTCAGCACTTCTGGGCCGATGGATGGGGTGGCGGCCGCGGATCGCAAGAGCGATGTGCGGCATTACACGCACATCCAGTACAAATTCAACGACACCGGATGGTTTGACGATAAGCGGCGGCACTTGTGGGTTGTCAGTGTGCCGGGCGGAGAAGCAAAGCAAATCACGGACGGGCAGGATTGGAACGACGCGGATCCGCAATGGTCTCCGCATGGGTCGCGCATTGCGTTCGTCTCTGACCGCACTGGAAAGGCTTACGACAACAGCCACAACACCGACGTTTGGGCGATTCCAGCGGAAGGCGGCATGCTAAACAAGATTTCGGATCACGCGTTTGAGGACGAAAATCCGCGGTGGTCGCCGGACGGCAAGCAGATTCTTTTCACAGGACAGACGGCGGTCCACCAGTTTCCCAAACTGTATATCGCAGGCTCTGGAGGCGGCGGTGCTTCGCAGCTTGCTGTGAAGGATTTCGACACGATCCCGGGAGAATTGCGCTGGACCGCGCCGAGTTCGATTTTCTTCGTGGCGGGCGTGAAAGGCGAAACACATATTTTTCGGGCGGATCCAGTTGCGCAAACTTTTTCTGCGGTGACTTCCGGACCGCGCGGGATTCACGCGTTTGACGTAAATCAGAGCACCGGAGAAATGGTGTATTTGGCCAATGATTTCCAGCATCCGGATGACCTCTACATTTCTAATTTGGACGGGTCCGGCGAGCGGCAGTTGACGCATGTGAACAGAGAGTTGTGGGCGCAGTTGGAACTACAGCCCGTTGAGCGATTGCCCTATAAGAGTACGGATGGCTGGGCGGTCGACGGTTTCTTCGTCAAGCCGGTCGGTTGGCAGGCCGGAAAAAAATATCCGATGGTTTTGGTGATTCACGGCGGGCCGGAAGGGATGTTTGGCGTGGACTGGTATCACGAGTTCCAGGTCTATGCGGCGAAGGGCTACGCGGTTTTCTTCTGCAACCCGAGAGGATCGACCGGCTATGGAGAAAAATTCGAGCGGGGCGAGATCAACAATTGGGGCGGGATGGATTATCAGGACATCATGGCGGGAGTGGACGCCGCGTTGAAGCAATATCCGTGGGTGGATGCGAATGATCTGGGCGTGACCGGCGGCAGTTACGGCGGGTACATGACCAACTGGATCGTTTCGCATACGAACCGATTCAAGGCGGCGGTGACATTGCGTTCGGTATCGAATTTCATCAGCGATGAAGGGACGCGCGACGGGGCTTACGGCCACGAGGATTATTTCAAAGGAATCATGTTCGACGACTTCGAGCAATATTGGGATGCTTCGCCGCTAAAATATGCGCGCAACGTCCACACGCCGACGCTTATTCTGCATTCCGACAACGATTTCCGCGTGCCGATCGAGCAGGGCGAACAGTGGTTTCGAGCGCTGCAGCATTACGGCGTGCCTTCGGAGTTGGTCCTCTTTCCGCGCGAGAACCACAATCTGACGCGTACGGGCGAACCGAAACATCTGGTGGAGAGTCTGAACTGGCAACTGTATTGGTTTGACCGGTATTTGAACGGCAATTCCGCCGCGAAGCCTCCAGACGCGCAGTAAATGAGCCAAGACCATGGCGATTTTTCTTTTCGTCTCCGCAGCAAGCCGTGCTGCACTCGAATTCGCGTGACCCAATAAATTCCTGTTGCCCGTGGCGGGAATTACGGCCAAAATGCGCGCGGCGATCGTTGCCTAATCACGACAGGTCGAAGACCCAGGTGTGATTTTTGTGAGGAAGGTGTGACGCGTATGGCCGCTCGATGCAACCGTTTGCGAGATTTTCTGGTGTGTGGCGCCGGCTTGTTTTCCGGCTTACTTGTGCTTTCGATTCCTGCCTTGCACGCGCAGACGAATCTGCAATACCAACAGCCTCCGAAGGCTATCGTTGACATTGTCGATGTTTTGCCGACGCCGGGCGTCGAGTTGTCTCCAGCAGGCGGTGCGGCGGGAAAGCGGTGGATGCTCATTGAGCATTTTGCCGGGTTGCCGACGATTGCGGAGCTGGCGCAGTCGGAGCTTCGGTTGGCGGGATTGCGTTTCAATCCCAGGACCGATGGCCCCAGCAGAGGGCGCTATGACACTTCGCTGGAACTGCAGGCGCTGCCGAACGGCAAGGCGGTCGCTGTTTCGGGATTGCCTGAGCACGCGAAGATCAGATTCGCGGATTGGTCACCGGATGGCCGGAAGATTTCGTTTATAAATATCAGTGATGCTCAGGAAGACGCAGGGCTTAGTCTTTGGATTGTTGACGTAGAGACGGCGCAGGCGCGGCGATTGCCGGGAATTGCTCTGAACGGAATTTTTGGAGCGCCGTGCGAATGGTTGAGCGATAGTCAGGGATTGGTGTGCAGAACGGTTCCGGCGGATCGCGGCGCGGCGCCTGTGCGGAATGAGGTGCCGATAGGACCGGTGATTCAAGAAAATCTCGGGCGCGTGACCCCTGGAGCTACGTTTGAAGATCTTTTGAAGAACCCGGAAGATGAGCAGTTTTTTGATTATTACGCGAAGTCACAGGTGGCGCTTGTTCAGTTGGATGGCGGGTCGGTACTGCTGGGGAAGGCTGGCGTGTTCGTGGAGGCGACGCCTTCGCCCGATGGAAAGTGGGTGCTGCTTTTCGAACGGCACCATCCTTATACATATTTGCTGCCGTTCTCTGCGTTCCCGGAGCGCGTGTCTGCCGTCAATTTGAAGACGGGGACGGCGAAGCAGTTCGTGGACAAGCCGCTCGAAGATAATATTCCTAACATTCATGATGCTGTTGCGCCGGGACCGCGGGATTACGAATGGCGAAGCGACGCGGGAGCTTCCGTTTTTTGGGTGGAAGCTGGAGATGGCGGCGATCCGCGGAAGGACACGGCCGTGCGGGATACTTTGTTTTTGCTGGACGCCCCGTTTGATAGCGCACCACGAAAATTGGCGGAGGTTCCAGTTCGGTATCGACGCGTGGCCTGGGGGAATGATCACCTGGCTCTCGTGGAAGAACGGCGATGGAAGGATCGCAAGCGTGTGATCTTGGCGGTGGCACCTGCGGCTACGACGGCAGCAGTCAAAATGTTCGAGGGTTCGTTCGAAGACCGCTATCACGACCCTGGCGAACCTCTTGAAGAGCCCAATTCCGCGGGCAAGCTGGTTATTCAGACGACCTCTGACGGCAAGGGGATTTACTTTAAGGGTGAAGGCGCGTCGCCGGAAGGGGACAAACCGTTCCTTTCGGTGATGAGTGTGGCCAACGGAGAGGCGAAGCAGATTTGGCACTCGGCTGCGCCGAATTTCGAGACTGTGGCAGCAGTTTTGGATTCAGGCGCGGGCACGGTTTTGGTTCGGAGAGAATCCCAGGAGCAGAGTCCGAACTACTTCCTTCAGAAAGTCGGGGCTTCCTCTGCAGAGCAGATCACCTTTTTCCCGAATCCGTATGGCAGTGGCCCGCTGCCCAAGAAACAGGTTTTGCATTACAAGCGGGCGGATGGCGTGGATTTGAGCGCGAATCTTTACTTGCCGCCGGGATACAAGCCGGGGGATGGTCCGCTGCCTACTTTGATGGAGGCGTATCCGACGGAGTACAAAACGAAGGTGGCGGCAGGACAGGTTACGGGATCGCCGTTTCAGTTTGCGGTTTTGTCATGGGGCTCGCCGGTGCCGTTTGCGACGCAGGGCTACGCCGTGCTCGAAAACGCGACAATTCCCATCATTGGCGAAGGCAATACGGAGCCGAACGATTCGTATGTGGAGCAGCTGGTGGCCAGCGCGAAAGCGGCGATTGATGAGGGCGTGCGGCTTGGAGTCGTGGATCGCAATCGCGTGGCGGTCATGGGGCATTCGTACGGCGCGTTCATGACGGCGAATCTGCTGGCGCACAGCAACTTGTTCAAGGCGGGTATCGCGCGAAGCGGGGCATACAACCGGACGCTGACGCCGTTTGGCTTTCAGAATGAGGAGCGGACATACTGGCAGGCGCCGGAGATTTATTACACGATGTCGCCGTTTTCGTTTGCGGACAAGATCAAGACGCCGATTTTGCTGATTCATGGCGAGGCAGACAATAATTCAGGGACGTTTCCGATTCAGAGCGAACGTCTTTACAGCGCATTGAAAGGGCACGGAGCGACAGTGCGCTTCGTACTGCTGCCGCTGGAATCGCATGGGTATCAGGGGCGGGAATCGGTGCTGCACATGTTTTGGGAGATGAACAACTGGTTGAATGCGTATGTGAAGAATCCGCCGGCTGCCACGACTGCCGCGCAACATGGAGTTCTCTGCACGGGCTTTTGCAACGATGACTAAATTCCTGGGGATAACTCTTTTTCTGCTCGCAACCACTTCCATCACAGCGGAGGCGCAGACCGTCGCCAAATCATTAGCGGAAAGACTGGGATACGCGCGAGACGCGAAGCTTGTGATCGTGCATGCCGATGATTTGGGAATGACGCATTCGGTGAATGCAGCTTCGGTCAAAGGCCTGGAAAGCGGGCTGGTGACGTCCGCGAGCATGATGGTGCCTTGTCCATGGTTTCCGGAGATGGCGGAGTATGCGAAGACGCATCCTGATGCGGATCTCGGGCTTCATCTTACGCTGACCAGTGAGCGCGTTTTTTATCGTTGGGGACCGGTTGCTCCTCGTGACAAGGTTCCGAGCCTCGTGGATTCGAACGGGTACTTTCATCTAAACTGGACGGATGCAACGCACATCGACGCCAGAGAAGTGGAATTGGAGCTTCGAGCGCAAATTGAGAGAGCTTTGGCGATGGGTGTGCGGCCGACGCACCTCGACTCGCATCAGTACCGGCTCTTCGAAAATGGGAAGGATATTTTTCAGAGCGTTCTGCGCATGGCCCATGAGTACAAGCTGCCGGTGTTTATGGTGCGGGATTGGTTCGCTGAGCGGCCCTACCTGGAAAGTTCGCTGAGCCGCGATGATCTTGTGGTGGATCACACCGTGACGATCGAGCCGGGGGTGGCGCCGGAAAAGTGGGCGGATTTCTACACTGTGGCTCTAAAGAATCTTCAGCCCGGCGTGACGGTCTTCATTATCCATTTGGCGTTTGACGACGAAGAGATGCGTGCGGCCACGCGCGAGCGCGATACCTGGGGTGCGGGGTGGCGGCAGCGCGATTACAACTTCTTTACGAGTGAGGGGTTCCGGGCTTTGGTGCGCGAGCAAAACATCAAGCTGGTCACCTGGCGCGAGTTGGCCAGCGCTGCGAAGTGAAATACTTTCGAGGGAGCTATTTGTTTTGGATCGTGCCAGCAAATCGCCTTCACTTTGTTCTTTGCGTTGGCATCCAATTTATTCTGGTTGCGGCAGCGTCGGCCCTCTCGGAGCATGCTTGTGGCGTCTGACCCGGTTTCTGAACCGAAATCTCTTCTGAAGAACCCGCTACTGTATTCTTCCGCAGTTCTCGTTGTGGCTTTGCTGGGCGTTGTGTTTGTGATGCTTTCTCGATGGCAGGACAGCCGCAACATCGAACGCCAAGCGGCGCAGGAACGCGCGGAGAAGCAGCACGAGCAAGACCGCATAGCCGTCGAGCAACTGGGCGGGAAGGAGTTTGCGATACTCAGTTTCTACGCGAGCCCGAAAGAAATTCGGCGCGGAGAATCGGCGCAACTTTGTTACGGGGTAGCGAACGCCAAAACCGTTACGCTAGAACCGCAGCCCAATGCGGTGTGGCCTTCGGTTGCCCATTGCGTGGATGTATCTCCAATTAAATCAACAACTTATGTGTTGACAATCGCAGGCGACGCGGGCAAGACTCAGTCGCAGGACGTCGAAGTGAAAGTGCGCTGAACCTGAATTTTGAAGTCTGGGCGAGCTGTGCCGCGGCCCTTCGAGGCTTCCTTCGTTCCTCAGGGCAAGCAGGGTAAACATGCTGCGCCCCTACGATGGATGAAGGAGGATGGGTCAAGACACACTGGGCGCACTCCAAAACTATCTGGGGCTGCCCCTTGTGGCGGCAAATGGGACGCATCTATAATGCTTCTTCGCGCGGGGTCCGGCGAGCCATCCTGCTAAACCGGACTCCGCGAGCATTTTTTGGTGGCAACTTTTGGTGACCTACGACCATGTCTGACCCGCTCGCGAAGATCAAGCAGCGTTTACAAGGGGAAATCGACAATCTCGAGCACGAGCTCAACATCGACCTCCCGAAGGAGATTGCCAAGGCGCGGGCGCACGGCGACCTTTCTGAAAACGCGGAGTACAAGTACGCCAAAGAGCGCCAGGGGTACGTCAACGCGCGGATCGGCCAGCTCAAAAAGCGCATGGGCGACCTGGGTATGCTTAACCTGAGCAATATTCCGAAGGACCGATCAGGGTACGGTTCACGTATTGTGGTGCTGGATATTCACAAAGAGGTGAAAATCGAGTACAAGCTGGTTACAACGGAAGAGGCAGACGTTGAAAAGGGGCTCATTTCAACGACTTCGCCCATCGGGAAAGCTTTGTTGAACCGGAGGGTTGGCGACGAAGTCCAGGTGGCCACGCCTGCCGGGCAGAAAGAATTTGAAATCGTGCGCTTGACGACGATTCACGAGGAAGAGTAACCATTCGACTTTTCTTGACGTCCTATTTGGGTGGGTCGTCTGTGAGGCACCATGTATTGGGGAGCTGGCCCGACACTCGGGCTATTAACTGTGCTTGGGTACGTGGCGTTTACGATCGGCGCGGCGCTGGTCTGGCGCAATCGTGACGACTTTTCCATTTGGGTGCACGACGAGTTCGGGGCGTTCCGGCGCAGCCTCTCGCGATACACGGTGATCGGGCCGTTTTACGGCGTTCGCGAAGAGTCGCGATTGAAGGCTGTGCCTTCCCAGTTTATTCGCTCTCTTAGCCGCTTTCCTCGGCGGCACATCAATCCCGCGTTCATCCTCCTTTTTCTGGGAGCAGTCCTCTTCGTTCTCGATTTCTTCATCTAGGGAATGAACACGGCCGCGCTTCCCGCATCTGGACAAACTCTGCTCGCTTTGCCATTCTCGTCGCGATGAAACCTTCTCTGATTGTGCACGGCGGAGCTTGGGACATCCCGGACGAAGCGGTAGAGGCGTGCAAACTCGGATGCGAGGCCGCTCTCGAAGCGGGCTGGTCGATTCTATCGCGAGGCGGTTCCGCGCTGGACGCGGTGGAAGCCGCAATCGTCGTGCTGGAGGACGAGCCGGTTTTCGATGCGGGGTTTGGCTCCCATCTGAATCTCGACGGACGTGTCGAATGCGACGCGATTGTGATGAACGGGGCGACGCTACGCTCCGGCGCTGTCGCGGCTTTGCAGCGTGTGCGCAACCCGATCCGTCTTGCGCGGGCCGTGCTGGAGCATTGCCCGCATATGATGCTCGTCGGCGAAGGCGCGGAACGGTTCGCGAAAGACAATGGCTTCGCGTTGTGCAACCCGGCCGAGCTCGTCAGCGATGCGGAGCGCGAGGCCTGGCGGGTTTGCAGCCAAGACAAACACGCGGCGGCGCACCATCGCGGCCACGAGCAAGGCACCGTCGGGGCCGTCGCTATCGATGCGCAGGGCAGACTCTTCGCAGCCACTTCCACCGGCGGAACTTGCTGCAAACTTCCGGGACGTGTAGGCGATTCGCCGCTGATCGGCTGTGGATGCTACGCCGACTCCACGGCGGGGGGCGTCTCTTGCACCGGATACGGTGAAGCGATCATGAAGATCGTGATGGCTAAGACAGCCACCGACCTGCTCCGCTCTGGCAGCAATGCTTTTTGTCTGGCCGAGTCTTCTCGAGACCCATCCAATCCGGGAGAGCACTCCTGCGCTGTGGACACGGCGATGATCGTGGCGCGCGAAACGGTTCACCTTCTTGGCAAACGTACGCATGCCACCGGAGGACTCATCTTGCTCGATTGCGAAGGGAATCCAGGTTTCGCCTTCAATACGCCACGGATGGCGTATGGGTACGTCGTGCCCGGCGGATCCTTCTTCACCGCTGTCTAGCTCTCCCCAATAACCATTGACCACAGCTCTGTCCGAAGATAGTCTCCCGGCCAATACTCGTCCGTCCTTATTCGCTACCGAGGAGGTTGCCCATGGTTCCTCTCACGGCTCTTTGGCTCCCAATCTTGATTTCGGCCTTCATTGTTTTCGTCGCCAGCTCGATCATGAATACCGTACTGCCATACCACCGAAGCGACTATCGCCAGCTGCCCGATGAGGACAAGCTCCTCACTCTTATGCGCGCTGCGGGTTTGACGCGGGGGCTTTATATTTTCCCCTTTGGCACGCACAAGGATATGAAGACTCCCGCTATGGAGGAAAAATACAAGCAAGGACCAGTCGGCATGATGACTCTCTTTCCGAACGGTCCCGTTGCGATGCCGAAGTTTCTCGGACAATGGTTCGGCTATTGTCTAATCGTCGCGCTCTTCGTTGCCTATCTCACGGGGCACACCGTTGCGCCAGGAGCGCGGTATCTCGCCGTGTTTCGTGTTGCGGGCACGGCCGCATTCATGGCCTACGGGCTTGGGCAGCTAAGTAATGCTATCTGGAAAGGCCAGACTTGGAGCATGACCTTCAAGGAAGTGATGGACGGTCTCGTCTATGGATTGCTGACCGCAGGCACTTTTGGCTGGCTCTGGCCGCGATAGCTTGCATGTTCTCGGATGCACGAGCCGCGGTTTGCTAGTTGGCTCTTCTCGAGAAATGGAAATTCTGAATGCGACCGGCATTTAAAATAAAGCCGGAAATGTGCTGGTTCGCGTCGCGCGTGAAGCGGACGGTGCCGATGTCGCCTGTAAAAACGTCACGCACGGCTGGGCGTAGGGCATCGGGTTTGCTCTTTAGCCGCCTGAGGGTCAAGTTGCCATCTTGAAGAACCATGCGATAGACAGGGTCAATTTCTTCACTGACGTAAGCGCCGGCATATTCAGCTAGTTGCGCCGCAGTGGGAGTGTACGCCGCGGCCGATTCAAAAATGTTTGGCTTTCCACCGGTGAAACTCTGCTCCAGGCGCTGCGGCTTTTCCGCCGTGGCCATGACGTAGTGGATGTCCACATCGTCTCCCCAGGGAACGTCAGCGACGTGAAAGTGCGCCTCTCCGGCGGGCTTAAGCGCGTGAAATTCGTCGCCACCAAGGTTAATTTGCAGCTTGCCGTCCTTCACCAGGACTTTTTCGAAGTCATCCTCTTCGCGGTTCCAGTACGTTCCTGCGATCGCAGCCATCTGTTCGGGCGTGAGCGGCATTCCAGCGCTCTTCACGGGTTCTTTTGCGGCGGCCGGTTCAGGCGCCTTTAGGTCTTTCGCGAGAACGATGTCCGCGACCTGGCGGGTCAACCTGCTCGGATTGGTCTCCGCGGAGTTGCAAAGCACGGCGGCGGAGAAGTGCTGCTCCGGGAATCGAATTAAGTCCGAACGATAGCCGGCATCCGCGCCGCCGTGATCGACTGTTGGCAATCCTTTGTATTTGCCCAGGACCAGCCCGAAGGCATAATCGAGCTGCTCGCCGCTATTGAGCTTGCCCCGTTCGAGCATTTGCTGAAGAAATGCCTGACCTCCGACGCGTGGATTGTAAAAATTCTCATCCCAAAGCAGCAGATCCTCGACGGTAGTGTGCAGGCTGGTCGCTCCGACGGTGTCGAAATTGGTGAGACTCATCCGAAAGGGCTTGTCTTTGCCTTCCTGTTCGTAACCCAGCGCGTCGTGCTTGATGATTTCCGCGTGGTCGTCGCGGAAATGGGTGTGCGTCATTCCCAGCGGCTCGAAAATATTCTTGGTCGTAAACTCTCGCAGTGACATACCGCTGACGCGTTTGACGATCAGTCCCATCAGCGTGTAGCCGGTGTTGCAATAAACATGTTTGTCGCCGGGCTTGAAATTCAGATCCTTCTGACGCGTCATCACGGACATCACGTCATCGTCAGTGATCAGATCGAGTGAGTAGCGCCAGCCCGCCAGGTCGAGAAGGTTCCACTGATCGCGAAGGCCGCTGGTATGGTGGACGAGGTGGCGGATCGTGATTCGCTCGCCAAAGTTAGGCAGTTCCGGAATGTACTCGCGCACATCGTCGTCCAGGGAGAGTTTCCCCTGCTGAGCAAGCAGGACGATAGAAGCGGCCGTAAACTGCTTGGACATGGACGCTACGTGGAACACCGTCGCGGACGTAATGGGCACGTCGTCGTTCAGGTCGGCCGTGCCGTAGCCGCGCTTGTAGACGATTCGTCCATCCCTATAGATTCCCAGTGCGCAGCCCGGCGCGTCCGGCTTGTCCCACTTTTCAAACACCTTGTCCACCTGCCTCGCGACGCCCGATGGAAGACCTTGGCTCTTGCCCATGCACGAAACCAGAAAAATGCTAGGTAGAACTACTGCCCACCGCATAAATCTCATTGTGTCTCCCATCCAAGTTCACTCATTTTCTTGGCTTGTCTGACCCACACTCTGCGCTCGATTGCTTTCTCACCTCGAATTGTCCCGGTGCCGCAGCCTATTCGCCCATCTATACTCCGTCAAGACCATCTTGTTCCCTTTGTTTTTGGCAGGGGTTCACAGTGGAGCAGCAAGTGACGAACTCTCCCAGGCAACGAAATTGACCCAAAGTGCTTCTGCACATAACATGACAAAAGGGCGTGGTTGCGAAAGGTCATGTTTTGCAAATGGGATACCGATGAACAGAAAGCCGTATGGGATTGTGCAACGCGTGCTGATACTGGCCATCCTCCAAATAGGGCTCCTGGCAGGAGTTCAACTGGTGTGCCCGGCGAAGGCGACGGGCCAGACTACCGACGAGATTGTGGCCAAAATACTTGCCGCACGTGGGGGACTGGAGAAAGTGAAGGCCGTCCAAACTGAGCGCATTACAGGGACGCTTTATTTCAATCCGGAATTGTACGGGCCGTTCCTGGCCGAGTTTAAACGGCCGGGGAAGATGCACAACGAAGTTACCATTCAAGACAAGACCGTCTCGCGTTCCTTCGATGGCAAAGATACGGGGTGGGTGATCAACCCGATTACGGGTACGGGTGCGCCAGAGCCGATGTCGGCGGAAGACTTGAAAGACGCAGTGAACCAAGCCGACTTTGACGGCCCGCTTGTGGATGCCAAAGCCAAGGGAAACACCATTGAGATAACGGGCACGGAGAAAGTGGATGGCCGGGACGCGTACGTACTCAAGGTGACGCACAAGGACGGCCAAGTCTCGTCCTACTTCTTCGACACAAAGACATTTTTACTGGCCAAGTGGAGCGGTGCCGATACCGTGAACGGCGACCCGGTCACCCGGGAGACTTACTTCCACGATTATCGGGATGTCAAAGGGCTGAAATTCGCGTTCGAGCTTGTTTCCAACACTCCAGGAGCGGACGTTACGCAACGAATTGTCGTGGAAAAGATCGAAGTTGACCCGCATGTCGATGAAGCGCATTTCGGGAAGCCGGCGGCTCGTCCCGTGCCTTCTGCTGCCGCTCCCTCAAGTACTCCCCCGAGCAGGCGTTAGTCTCTCACCAAAATTTTCCAGCGAATCCAGACTGAACGTGGACCGGGAATGGTATTCTGGCAGTCAGGATCGTGCAGTTGGTGTCACGAAACTGCCGTTCTGGCTGGAGTGCATGCTCTCACGGATTCAAAAGAGACTTGGCCTGACAGGAGCCCTCCTCAGGGCTCTCGCGATTCTCTCTTTTGTTGTTGGCACAGCTTGCCAGGTGAACGCCGCCAGCACTCCTGCACAATACTCCTCAGGTTCTTCGATAGGAGTCACTTCGTATTTTGCCATCGCGGACTTCGACGGTGATCAAAAGCCGGATTTGGCGACCGTCGAGCTGCAAACGAGCACCTCCGCGAAAACCACACGGTATTCGATCCGGTTGCGACTTGCGACTGGAGCCACGCAACTCTTTGGAGTCACTGCGCCCGCTGGCGGGTTGCAGATCATGGCACAAGATGTAAACGGCGACAGCGCTTTGGATGTGCTCGTCAGCAGTGCGTGGCTGCATAAACAAGTCGCCGTGCTTTTGAACGATGGCCACGGAAAATTCACGCTGGCCGATCCTGGCGCGTTTCCGGCGGCCATTCAGGAAGACGGAACGCGCTGGAATTCAGGAAGCATTGCGCTGTGCGATAACGCTGTCCTTGTACGACCAGGGTACTCGTCGGGTGAAATCGAATGCGTCGGCACGTTTGATGGTCCACAGCGGCAATTTGGCCGCGCGTATGCACCGGTTTTCCCGAGTTTCACTCGCCTACCTCTGTTGCAGCTTCTGGGCCGTGCTCCTCCTCTCTTCGTTTTCCAGTCTTAAACCATTCTTTTCAGAGCGCGCAAACTGGCGCACCAAAACCGGTTCTCTAGTGCACCGGTCGTAAGGGCGCATCCCTGTCGACTATTTCGGATGACATTGCAGGGCCATACCGTTCGAAAAACCACCTAAGTGTTTTGCATTTTATTTGACTTCGCGAGACAAGCGGATTTCGCGGCAGGACGTGAGGTAAGACAATGATTCGCATGGGCTTTGCATATTCGGCCCTCATTCTTGTTCCGGTGTTGTTTATGACGGGCTGCGGTGAAGGCAAAGGAGATCCAAAGGCGGAAGCGCCGCCAGCGGCGAAGGTCGAACACGAAGAAGACGTGAATGTGGTGAAGGTCGAGCACCCGGAACAATTTCCGCTGTTCACGGCGATCGAGCACGCGGCTGCAAGTCAGTTAGTGGCCACTGGCGTGGTGAGTCCCGATGTATCGCGAACGGTGCCAGTGATATCGATTGCCACCGGACGAGTCGTAGAGATCAAAGCGCGGCTCGGCGACATAGTGAAAAAGGGTCAATTGCTGATGCGTGTGCAAAGCGCGGACATTGCCGCGGCGTTCTCGGATTATCGAAAAGCGCAGGCCGACGAAAAACTGGCCAGCGCCCAACTCGAGCGTGCCAAGCTCCTGTACGAAAAGGGCGCGTTCTCCTTGAACGATTACCAGACTGCGGAAGACGTGGAAAACAAGGCTCGCGTAGACGTTGAAACCGCCGCTGAACACCTTCGTGTTCTGGGCAGTCCGCTGGACCACCCGTCGGGAATAGTGGACGTTTACGCGCCCGTGTCCGGAGTAATCACCGACCAGCAGGTTACAAACGCAGCCGGGGTGGCGGGCCTGGGATCGCCGAATCCATTCACGATTTCCGACCTGAGCCACGTGTGGATTCTCTGCGATGTTTACGAAAATGATCTCGCCAGCGTCCACGTTGGCGAGACTGCGGAGATTCGCTTGAATGCCTATCCCGACAAAGTTTTTCGGGGGGTGATCGCCAACATTGGCCCGATTCTCGATCCCAATCTGCGAACGGCGAAAGTACGAATCGAAGTGGAGAATCCTGGAATGATGAAATTGGGGATGTTCGTGACGGCGATGTTCCACGGCGAAAAAAAGGAAACGCACGCCGCTGTTCCAGGCGATGCCATTTTGCATCTGCACGACCGGGACTGGGTCTACGTGCCCGCGGGGGATAAGACGTTCCGGCGCGTGGAGGTCACGGCAGGCGAAACGCTCCCTAACAAGATGCAGGAAATCCTCGCCGGTGTGAAGGCGGGACAGCAAGTGGTGAAGAACGCGCTGGTGCTGCAGAACACGGTGGAACAATGAGATGGAATTCGATGATGAGGGGCAAGGATTAGGCGATGATTCGCGGCTTCGTCGAATACGCGCTGAAGAATCGCTTCATCATTATGATGGTGGCGAGTCTTCTGCTTATTTGGGGCGCCATCTCGTTTCACAACCTGCCGGTCGAAGCCTACCCTGACGTTGCCAACAATTACGTCCAGATCATCACGCAGTGGCCGGGCCGCGCGGCGGAGGAGGTGGAGCAGCAAGTCACCGTACCAATCGAAATTCAAATGAATGGAATGCCGCACCTGGAACATCTTCGTTCGGTGTCACTGTTCGGGCTTTCGAGCGTGATGCTTATTTTCGATGACGAGTCCAGCAACGACTGGAACCGGCAGAAGGCCTTGGAAAGACTATCCGCGGTGACATTGCCCGCGGGTATCTCACCGCAGATGGGCACGGATTGGAGCCCGGTGGGCCAGATCTTCTGGTACACGCTCACGAGTACGAATCCCAAGTATGACTTGATGGAGCTGAAATCCATCGAGGACTGGACGCTCGAGAAACAATTTAAGTCCGTGCCAAATGTGGTCGATGTTTCGAGTTTTGGAGGGACGACGCGCGAATACCAGGTGCGGCTCGATCCAAACAAGCTGGTGGCCTACGGGTTGAATATCGGACAAGTCGAGCAGCAGCTCGCCAACAATAACACCAACGCGGGTGGAAGTTTTGTTGAATCGGGCCTGCAACAAATTAATGTTCGCGCGGTCGGATTGTTAGACAGTGTCCGGGATATCGAGCAGACCGTCATCAGCACAAAAAACGGCACGGCGTTGCGCGTAATGGACATTGCGACCGTCGCGCAGGGTCCAAAGATCCGGCTGGGACAAATTGGAAAAGCGATTCATCGTGCCGATGGCACCGTGCTCGATAACGGCGATGTGGTGGAGGGAATCGTCCTGCTGCGCAAAGGTGCGAATTCAGACGATACCTTGGCGGGGATACACGACAAGGTCAAAGAGCTGAACGAGCATATCCTCCCGCCGGGTGTGAAAGTCGTTCCGTTCCTGGACCGCAGCGACCTGGTTCACTACACCACGCACACGGTGCTGCACAATCTCACCGAAGGTATCGTTCTCGTTTCCATCATTCTGTTTCTCTTTCTCGGCAATCTGCGCGGGTCGCTTATCGTCGCCCTGACGATTCCGTTTTCCCTCCTCTTTGCCTCCATTTGTCTGAGCCTGAGAGATATCCCGGCAAATCTTCTTTCGCTGGGCGCACTCGACTTCGGCATGGTCGTGGATGGGGCGGTGGTGATGGTCGAAAACATCGTGCGCCACTTGAGCCACGGCGAAAACTCAGCCAAAACAACCATAGAGCGCATCCGCGATGCCGCCTATGAGGTGCAGCAGCCCGTTTTTTATGCGATAGCTATCATTATTACCGCCTACTTGCCGATTTTTACTTTGCAACGGGTGGAGGGGCGGTTGTTCAAGCCCATGGCCTGGACGGTGGCCTTTGCGCTGCTTGGCGCGCTGATATTTTCGATGCTCATCGCCCCGGTTCTCTCGAGCGTGTTTTTCAAAGATGGTGTTCGCGAATGGCACAACCCCGTGATGGAGTACTTGAAGCGCTCCTATCGAAATTCGGTGCGCAAGGCGATTGAGCATCGTTGGGTGACGGTGAGCACGGCCGGCTTAGCTTTTTGTCTGGCGCTGTTTCTTATGTTTGGCGGAGTGATAGGATCGGAATTTTTGCCGCATCTGGATGAAGGCGCCATTTGGGCTCGCGGTACGCTGGCGCCCAGCACGGGGCCAACCGAAGGAACGCGGGTGATGGAGCAAGCGCGTATTGTTTTTGCGTCTTTTCCCGAGGTTACGCAAGTCGTTTCGCAAGTTGGACGGCCGGATGATGGCACAGACACCACTGGTTTTTTTAATACCGAATACTTTGTGGACCTTTTGCCTAAGGACAAATGGCGTCCCGTTTTTCGCGAAGATAAGGAAGAGCTGATCGGAGCAATGGATCGCGAGCTCAGCAAGATTCCAGGAGTTCTGTGGAATTTTTCACAGCCGATTTCGGACAATATGGAAGAAGCGGTCAGTGGCGTCAAAGGCGAGCTCGCCGTCAAAATTTACGGTGATGATTTGCGCCTGCTCGAACAGGAAGCTGACCAGATCGTGGCCATCATGCGCGACATTCGAGGCATCGAGGACCTCGGCGTGTTCCGAGTCATCGGCCAGCCGAATCTTAATTTTGTTGTCGATCGAAAGGCGGCGGCGCGATACCAAATCAACGTCGCGGATATACAGGACGCCATTCAGACGGCCGTGGGCGGCAACGCAGTTAGCCAAGTACTGCAAGGCGAACAGCGCTATGACCTCGTCCTCCGCTACCAGGCTCCGTACCGAGACACAAAAGAAGCGATCGAAAATATCCGGCTGCTGTCGCCTTCCGGCGAGCGAGTTTCGCTCGCTCAGCTTGCGCGAGTGGAAACGCGCGACGGAGCCTCGGAAATCTACCGAGAAGAAAATTCGCGTTATGTCGCGATCAAATACAGCGTGCGCGGCCGCGACCTAGGCGGCGCGGTGGAAGAAGCCATCCATAAAGTGAATGAGCAAGTGAAACTTCCCGTTGGCTATCACATTGACTGGGCCGGCGAATATGAAAGCCAAAAGCGTTCACAGAAGCGGCTTCTGATCGTGCTGCCGCTTACGATCCTCGTCATATTCGTCATCCTTTATACGATGTTCAGCTCCGCGAAGTGGGCCTTGCTTCTTCTTGCCAATGTGGCCATGGCGCCGGTTGGCGGATTGCTGGCGCTTCTGATAACCGGCACGCACTTCAGCGTCTCATCGGGGGTAGGCTTCCTGGCGCTCTTCGGAGTCTCCGTGCAAACCGGTGTTATCATGTTGGAATATATCAACCAGTTGCGCGCTCGTGGCCACACGATTGAGGACGCTGCTATCGACGGGGCTGTTTTGCGCCTTCGGCCCATCATGATGACGATGCTTGTGGCCACGCTCGGCTTGCTGCCGGCGGCTCTCTCGCGTGGCATCGGTTCGGATTCGCAGCGGCCCTTTGCCATCGTCATTGTGGGCGGCCTTGTGGGGGCATTGCTTCTGAGTATTTTTCTTTTGCCGACCTTATACGTGTGGTTTGCAGGTGATCGCGACAAGCTACCCGAGCCAGAGGCGGGCTTCGAGGAAAGTGCCTGACTTTGTTATAAAGACCTGGTTAGTGGCTCTCGGTTCCGAACGTGTGTGCGTTATTCTGGCGACATGGCGAAGGGAAGCGATGCCAAAGTGACGAAAGAGCGCGCAGGGCTTTGCGCAGGTTGTGTGCACGCCAGGAGGGTCGAATCCAGCCGCGGGTCGATCTTTCTGCTATGCGAGCTCTCCAGGACGGACCCCCATTTCACCAAATATCCCCCGTTGCCCGTGCTTTCCTGCCCTGGCTATGCGAAGAACCCGGAACAAACCGAGCGTTTGTAGATTTGCCCTTCTTTTGTGTTTATCTCTATGATAAATTAACTTCTGGGTTCATCTATCTGGCGAGGTTGTCTCATGGCTTCCGGCACTAGCCTGCGTCTCTCCGCGCTTCTCTTCCTGCTTGTGTGCCCACCTCGCTCAGCGGCAGATACACTCAAGATCACCAGCAGTCCCGCGGGTGCCTCGGTCGAGATTGACGGCGTGTCTGCAGGCACGACTCCCCTCGAAAAAGGCTACCCCGGCGGTTATTTTCACAAAACGCTGACGTCCATGGGTTCGCGCCTCGAACATCCCATGGTCGCGCGCCTCAGCCTGGCGGGCTACGCCACCAAAGAGATTCAAATGACAGACGGCCCCATGAACTGGATTTCGGTTAACGGCCGCAATCATGGGGAATACTGGCTGCTCAAAAGCGACCATTTCCAAGTGACCTTGCAACCCATCTCACAGGTATTTACTGGCGGGGTCGCGGCAAAACTGCCCGGAACCGGGAGCGTTGATCTTCAGCCAGAACTTTCTCTCGAGGAATTGGTGCGGAAGACGAAGCCGGCGGTCGTCTATTTGAAAGGACTCGATAAATCGGGCACGGGTTTTTTCGTGACGGAGACCGGAGTGATCGCGACGAACGCACACGTCGCGCGCGGTGAAGAGTCGCTCCTGACCATCCTGCCGGGAGGCGAACAGCTCGAAGCCAAAGTCGTGTACATTGACGCGGACCTCGACATTGCGCTTGCCAGAGTCGAGGGAAAGGATTTCCCGCATCTCGCGCTCGCCGATGCTGCGACCGTTAAGCAAGGCGAAAATGTGTTGGCGATCGGGAATCCAGGCGACGCCATGCTCTTTAGCGTGACAAAAGGCATCGTCAGCGCCGTTGGAAAATTTGCCAATGCAGGGCCTGGGACCTGGATTCAGACGGATACGCCCATCAATCCGGGGAACAGCGGAGGACCGCTGCTAAATAGCCACGGTGAAGTCATCGGCATCAACACGCAAAAACTCGTCAAGAAAAATGTGACGGGAATCGGTTTTGCACTCAGCGCGACGGACCTCTTGGAAGTTCTACACCGTTTTTATCCCAACGTTTCCGCGACTCACTCCTCGGAGCGCGCGGGGTCGGCGGTTGCACGTGTTGCGCCTGCTGCCGAAACTGTTTCGTCGGCCAGCGATAATGGTTCCGAAGCCGCAACGCCAGTCACCTCCAGCTCCGAGACGCAACCTGTTTCGAGCCCCTCTTCGTCCGCCACTCAGACGGCAGGCGCAGCCCCCGAACCATTCGCAAGCCCGACTCCACATGGATTCGGCACTGTTACGATTACCTCAGACCCGGATGGCGCGGAGATCATCGTGGACGACAAATTCGTAGGCAGCACGCCTGCAAAACTGAAACTCGCAGCGGGAAGCCATGTCATGGTCATTAGGAGCGCCGGACTTGCCGAATGGAAACGTACTCTCGAGATTTTGAAGGACAGCCAGGTCACGCTGAAGCCAGTTCTCGAACGCGCACCGTAAGCAAAACTTGCGAATTCCGCGAGCCAACGAAAAAGCGGCAGAGAGTTTTGATAAACGCTCTGCCGCTAAGGAGATCCAGACCCTTTTGCCGAGGTTACTCGGGCTGCTGCGGATTCGGCGCATTCGCCGGCGGCGTCTTGGCGGAGACCGGCGTCACGCTCGTAGAGCCGGCGGCGGCTAACTCGGACGGCTTGTATTTCGGCGCGCTGATGTAGCCGTGAATGGCGTCCTTGTCGATCCGGTTCACGACAATCTGCACGGGCTGCGAATCGGTTTCAGTGTGAATCCAGATGGGCTCGTACAGGTTTACCTTTTTCTTCTGAAGTTCATTGTCGTCCACAATCATCGCTACATCATAGCTCTTGTGCTTGGTGTCCGTCTTGCGCAGCGAAAGCGTGATTGGCCCGACGCGCTGGAACTGCTTCGCCTTGGAGAGGTCAAATTCAAAATAGCTGCGCTCTCCGCGCTTCTCGAGGGCCACAAGTTCATCATGCGTCTTCGCGATCGAGCCGTTCAGGTCGTCGCGTGTGGAATTGATTGTTCCTTCGAGATCAGAGCGGTCTTTCGCCACCTCATCCTGTGTCTCTTTCAACTGCTTTTCCTGCTGGGCTAACTGCGCCTGGAGCTGTTCGTATTTCTTGTCGACAGCAGGCGAGCGGCGCTTGGCGACGTGCCGCTTCGCCGGCGCGGGCTTTGCGGAGGGGACCGGCGTGGATGCGGGTTCGGGAGCTTTCATGGACATCTCCGAATCAGACTCGGAAGCACTCTCGACCGAAGGCCGTGTAGATGCTGCTGTCGGTTGTGCGGAGGACTGTGCCGCCGACAGTTCGTTCAGCTTTGCTGTCAACGCATTGATTTGGCCTTGCATCTGGTTCACGGCAGCATTGGCCGTCGTGGCCTGTGCAGTGAGTTGGCGCGCCACGGATTGCTGGTGATAGCCGTAGGCGAAGGCCACCGCGGCGATTCCGAAAAGCGCTACAACGGCAACGACCAGCCAGCGGTTTGCGTCGGCCCGCATCTCAACCCTGCCGTTTTCATCGTGGTTAGATTCCCGGTAGTCTTCCATGACTGCCCTCCTCGATGCCTTGTGTTCTGCAGGCGGCACTTCTACGAGCTACGCAGCCCACGCAGTGCCCCAGACTTGCGGTGGGGCTAAAATCCCGATTTGCGCTTGCAGGGACAAACATCCCCACACATTTCCGAGCACGCTGGTGGCCGGAAGCTGAATGTTCAGCAAGCACTAAACTGTTTGTCTTCATGGAGTAAGAAGGGAAAATGTGCAGTGTTAGGATTTGCCGGGTACTAGTCCTAGAAAATTCTTCCTGGCCGAACGAAGAGTTTATCCAGCACGTGCTCTTCCCGGCCAGTCGTTGGCGGTTCGCGACTCAAGCATTTATGGGATCTTTTAAGTCTATGAGCAAACGCCCTAAATACTGTTTGCGCACCGTTTTGGATGGGCGAGGATCCGGCGTGGGAGGGACCGCTACTGTTCCTCAAGGACTGACATTGCCGCCATACAAGGGCGTGTGCTAGCATCCGCGGAGTTGGGGAACGGACCAGGGGTAGATGCTTGGACGGCGCTTCACTCCGCAGACGCCGGCATCGGGGCCACGCTCTCCACCAACTTCTGAATCGCACACCCAGGCGCAGGCCCGCGCCTGAATTGTTCGGGACGGACCTCGCCTATTGGCTCCGGCATCGCCGGGGCCACGCAAAGGGAGGTCTGTATGAAGAGCTATCTCACCAAGGACATCCGAAACGTTGGCATTGTCGGCCACGGCGGCACCGGGAAGACGCAACTGGTGTCGTCGTTGCTCTACACCGCGGGAGTGACGCCGCGTTGGGGAAAAATTGCGGAGGGCAGCACCACGACCGACTGGGACGAGGAAGAAATCTCCAGGAAAATCTCGATTCAGACGGGACTCGCTTACGCGGAATGGCCGTCTTCTGGAGGGCATCCCGGTGGTTCCGAGAAAGTCAAAATTAATTTCATCGACCTCCCCGGCTACTCAACGTTTATTACGGAAACGAAAGCTTCGCTGATCGCGGCGGACTGTGCGCTGATTGCCGTGGATGCTCACGTCGGCGCACAAGTAACCACTGAAAAAGTCTGGGACTATTGCACCGAGTACGACATTCCCCGCGCCTTCGTCCTCACGTGGATGGACCGCGAACTGGCCAGTTTCGAACGCTCGATGGCGTCGCTGGAACAAGTTTTCGGCCGCAATGTGGTTGCGCTGCAGCTTCCGATTGGCTCGGAAAAAGGATTCCGTGGAGTGATCGACCTCGTCGCGATGAAGGCGCACATCTACAAACCGGATGGAGATGGGAAGCCTACGACTGAGGAAATTCCTGCTGCACTCGCCGATGAAGCAAGAGAGGCGCACGAAAAGCTAGTCGAAATGGTGGCGGAAGGTGACGACGAGTTGATGGAAGAATTTTTCAGGGAGGGCACGATTCCCATTGCGGATTTAATCCCGGGCGTGAGAAAGGCCATCGTCGCGGAGAAAATCTTTCCTGTGCTCATGGTTTCTGCGTTGCGCAACGTCGGAACAGCCAGCCTGCTGACGTTTCTTGCTGACGCGTTTCCGCATCCTGATGAACACGCGCAGGTGGGCTTTACGGAGCCTAACGGCAAGGGCGAACGCGTCGAGCGCAAGTACGATGACGGTCAGCCGCTGTCGCTTTTCGTGTTCAAGACGCTCGCGGACCCCTTTGCAGGACGTATCAACTATTTCAAGGTGAAAAGCGGCGTGTTGAAAAATGATGCCACGCTAACCAATTACAACCGGGGCACGCTAGAGCGCTTCCAGCACACGCAGATCGTGCAGGGCAAACAGCTCACCGAGATTGCGGATTTGCACGCGGGGGACATCGGGGCGATCGCCAAATTGAAAGAAACGACGACTGGCGAAACTTTGGGCGACAAGGCTGCTCCTATCTACTACAAGCCTGCGCAGCTCCCTGAACCCTCGATTACGTTCGCGATCGAACCCAAAACGCGCGCGGACGAAGACAAGATCGGCGTCTCGATTCACAAGATTATCGAGGAAGATCCGGCGTTGCGCTTCATGCGCGACCCACAGACCAAGGAATTTTTGCTCGCTGGCTCCGGGCAGCAACACATCGAGGTGGTCGTCGCAAAACTGCACAAGCGCTACCATGTGGACCTCACGCTGAAGCCGCCCAAAGTGCCGTACCGCGAAACGATTCGCGGAAAGGCCGATGCGGAGGGCAAGCACAAGAAACAGTCAGGCGGGCATGGCCAGTTTGGCGTATGCCGCATCAAGATGGAGCCGATTGAACGCGGCAAAGGCGTCGAGTTCGTCGACGACGTTTTTGGCGGCGCGATTCCGCGGAACTGGATTCCTTCGGTGGAGAAAGGGATTCGCGACGCGGCCGCGCGAGGCTATCTCGCCGGTTTTCCGGTGGTAGACTTCCGCGCTGTGCTTTACGACGGCAAATACCACGACGTCGATTCTTCCGACATGGCTTTCAAGATCGCCGGTTCGCTGGCGTTTAAAGAAGCAATGAAATTGGCCAAGCCTGCGCTGCTGGAGCCGGTGATGCAAGTTGAGGTTTATGCGCCGGATCAATATTCGGGGGATTTGATGGGCGATCTCAGTTCGCGGCGCGGCCGCATCGCAGGAAGCGAAGCGCGCGGCCACAACGTGGTCATCAAGGCGCAGGTGCCCTTCTCGGAGATGCTGAGTTATGCCAACGACCTCATTTCCAAAACGCAAGGACGCGCAACGTACTCGATGGAGTTTTCTCACTACGACTACTTGCCAAATGAGCTGGCACAGAAGGTAATCGACGCGCACAAACCTGCTCACGGCGAAGCCGCAGAAGAAGAAGGCTAGTTTCCCTGCGATTCCCCTCGTGCATTTTCATCGGGCATCCTAAACATGTTCCTAAGCGGCTGCACGGCGCCAAATTGGTGCTTGCTGGCATGAAACGCGCGGCCAAAATGGTGTTCTTATGAAAAACAAGCCAGCCCGCAAACACAACTCGCAAAACCACGGCCCCCAAACGACAGCGATCCATGGCGGTGAACCTCCGCGCCATGGCGTCGGCGCACCGGTGGGCACTCCCATAAGCCGAACATCGACGTTCACCTTTTCCTCGACGGCGGAGATGAAGCTGTGGGCCGAGGGCAAGAGCAAGGCGTACATCTACTCGCGCTATGGCAATCCGACTCTGACCGTGGCGGAAGGAAAGATTGCGGCACTTGAAGGCGGAGAAGCTGCGGTAGTCACAGCGTCGGGTATGGCGGCTATATCGTCGTCGCTTCTGGGCGTGTTGAAGTGCGGCGACGAGCTAATCTCTACCTCGCAGGTTTATGGCGGCAGTTACCGGCTGATGCGAGACGTTTTTCCGGATATGGGCATCAAGGTGCTTCAGGTGGGGACTGATCTCGCTGGGCTGGAAGAACTCGCCACTCCGCGCACCAAGTGTCTATACGTAGAGACGCCGACGAACCCCACGTTGCGACTTGTGGATTTGCACAAAGCGATTACCTTCGCGAAAAAACATAAACTCATTGCGATCATCGATAACACTTTCGCGACACCCGTCCTGCAAAATCCTCTAGCGATGGGCTACGACATCGTCGTGCACAGCGCCACGAAAGCGCTTGCGGGACACTCTGACGTGATCGCAGGGGTTGCCGTGGGCAACAAGCATTGGATGGAGCGCATCCGCCACATGGTCATTTATCTGGGCGGCTCCATGGATCCTGAAGCGGCTTACCTGCTCATTCGCGGAATCAAGACGCTGGGAGTGCGCATGGAACGGCAGTGCGAAAACGCCATGGCCGTCGCCAGATTCCTGGAAAAACATCCCAAGGTCGCGCGCGTGCATTATCCGGGGCTCGCGTCTCACCCGGATCACAAGCTTGCAAGAAAACAGATGCGTGGTTTCGGAACGATGCTGGCGTTTGATTTGAAGGGCGGGTTGCCCGCAGCTCGGCGTTTTTGCGATCGCGTTCGGCTCTTCCTCCTTGCCGCGAGCCTCGGCGGCGTTGAGTCGCTCGTCATACTTCCCATCTACAGCTCGCACTACAATATGAGCGCAGAAGAGCTAAAGCGCGCAGACGTTAGCCCAGGGACGGTGCGGGTTTCGATTGGACTAGAGGACGCGGAAGATTTGATTGCGGACTTGAAGCAAGCCTTGGCGTAGATGCGCCCGCTAATGTGAAGCGCGAGGAGACCGGCCACTGCACCTAAGACTCAAAAACAAAAACGGGCGGTACGCCGAAGCGCGCCGCCCGTTCTGTATTTTTGTGAAGTGGACTTAGAGGGGTTGGACGTTCGAGGCCTGCAGGCCCTTGGGGCCCTTGGTCACTTCGAATTCAACCGCTTGGCCATCATTCAGCGACTTGTAGCCATCAGCCACGATCGCGGAGAAATGGACGAAAACGTCCTCACCGCTCTGGCGCTGGATGAACCCGAAGCCCTTGCTGGCATTGAACCACTTCACTGTTCCTTGTT
>Ga0210383_10000044_pt1 | contig 136435 bp, 131 predicted proteins | sample IncBWC14OmetaG_FD_160072 | JGI IMG/M metagenome (GOLD analysis project Ga0210383, IMG submission 160072) | Forest soil microbial communities from Barre Woods Harvard Forest LTER site, Petersham, Massachusetts, United States - Inc-BW-C-14-O ...
CGCCGAGAGAAGACGGCGGGACCTGCCCAGCCGTAGCTGGAACATGTAGAGACTGCTATTTTCGATACGAGCCCCTGCGCGCCACGTTTACCGGCACGCTGCGCTTTGCCGACAAGGAGCCGAACAAGGCTGGGTTCGGCTTCGGCGGTCTGATGAAGGTTCGGCTCGACGTAAAATCGGTTTCTGGCATCGACGCGATCGACCGATTAGGCAGAGAGTTCGATCCCAAATGCTGGAAGGCTATGAGCGCTGTCCAGTAGCTTCGTCCCCAGATGTTGCAAATAGATCGCGATTTCACTAGCTGAAGGGCCGCCACTGAAAATAAATCTCACCGTTGCGGCAAAGGCGGCAGGGCCACTTTCTGCTGAATTCCTGCGCCCTCAACGATCGTATAAATGAAATCGGCCCCCACGTCGTGCAACGTCTCACTTTCGCCATTGGGCCAGCGAATGTTCACTTCGCTCATCTTGTCGTTGGCACCCAGACCAAAATGCAGGCGCAGATCATTCTGCGAAATGTAGCTGGCGCCGCCACGCACTTCGTCGAACTGCACCAGTGGTCCCGCTTTCACCGTGACTCGCGCGCCGATCGCTGCCTTGTTGCTCTTCATTCCCACCAGCTTGAACAGCACGCGATGGTTTGGGGCTGCGTTGCGGTTCATCAGCAGCGAGGGCGGCTCGCCCACGTTGAGAATGACCATGTCGACGTTGCCGTCGTTGAAGATATCGCCAAAAGCCACGCCCCGCCTCGATTTCAACGGTAGCTTCTCCAGCGTCGATGACACGTCCTCAAACGTTCCATCACGATGATTACGAAACAGCACCAGCGGCTGCCGATACTGTGTGCCTCCAGCAACATTATCCACCTGCGGGTAGACGTGGCCGCTGGCGATGAAGATATCGAGCCAGCCGTCGTTGTCCATATCAAAGAATGACGTCCCCCAGCTCACCAGCGGATACGTCGGCTTCATGATTTTGGCGCGCAGGCTCACATCTGCAAAACTGTCTTTGCCCAGGTTGTGATAAAGGGTCGAGCCCTGCTCGAAAAAATTCGTGACCAGCATCGACAGCCGGCCTTCGTGCAGATAGTCTCCCCAGGTCACGCCCATCGACCCCTGCTGCAAACCGTCGCCGCTTAGAGCGACGCCGCTCAGCAATCCGATGTCTTCGAACGTACCATCGCGTTTGTTGTGGTAGAGAAAATTCGGCCCGGCATCGTTGGCCACGTAAAGATCAGGCCAACCGTCGTTGTCGTAGTCGCCCCAGGTCGCACCCAGACCGTAATAGTGATGCGGGTCGTCGACGCCGGCCTTTTTTGAGACTTCCTCGAATGTGCCATCGCCCTTGTTGTGAAACAGCAAATCCGATTCGCCAGGCAGGCCCCAAGGGCCACACTGCACCAGCACGCCTTTGAAGCGGCAAAAACGCGGATCGTTGCCGAACTCCGGCAGCTTGTCGATGTCGACATGCACATAGCGCGACACGAAAAGATCGACGTGCCCATCACGATCGTAGTCGCCCCAGGCCGCTCCGGTGCTGAAGCCGCCGCCCCCGACTCCAGCCTTGTCGGTCACGTCCTGGAACTTGCAGTTGCCCAGATTGTGATAGAGCGCGTTGCCTCCGTAGCCGGTGACGTAAATATCCTGCAGGCCGTCGTCGTCGTAATCGGCCACCGCGACGCCCATGCCCCAGCCCTTGTGCGTGAGGCCCGCTGCCTTGGTGATGTCGGTAAACTTCGGATGGTCGACCGTTGAATCCGCATCCTGATGATAGAGCGTGATCATCGGGTCGCCGCCGCCCTGGCGATAGCGCTCTACAGTCGAACCGCTAACAGTAATAATGTCGAGCTTGCCGTCGTTATCGCAATCGATCAGGCCAGCGCCTCCGCTCATCGATTCGAGAATGTACTTCTTGTCAGGCGACGAAATGTGCGGAACGGTGAGTCCAGCTTGTTGCGCGACGTCTTCAAACTGTGGCACCGGAGTCTCAGAAACCTGGCTTTGAGAAAGCTGGGCTGGCGACCCCGAGGTTGCCGAAGCTTTGGACTGGCCCGCTTCCGGCTTCGGACGGGCGGTTTGGCCCGGCGCCGTCGTGACCAGCAAAAACAACATGCACAGGCAAAACCTGGTTCGCATAGAAGGGAGAATTTCTTGATTATATCCGAGCCCGTCAGAGACGGTTCGGCAGCCATTTCATTGCGTAGTTCCCACCGTCGTGCTGCATGAGCAACGCACGTAAGGGGGAGTCGCTCGTCGTTGCCGATCTGACTACGCAGAGCGGTTGATTGTGGTTGCCTCCATAAAAGGACGGCGGTAGAATCGCTGCCGCTCTGTGCCTTGCGATGAGACGAGGGCGAGTAAACGCATAAGGAGAAGTGCATGGCAATCACGGCTGTAATCAGTCCCGAAGATCTGAGCTGGGACGATTTCGACGTAACTCCTGATCGCATTCTGGATCCCGCCGACGGGACGATGGTCGACGCCTTCACGCGATTCGACTTCGACTTCCCCGACCTGGCGCCACGAAAAATCGGCAACGAGTTTGCCCTTGCCGATCCCAACGTGATTACCATCTCTCCGAACGCGCAGGTATTCGCCAATGTGCTGCAGACCGACGCACTGTTGTCGCACGAGCAGTTGCATTATGACGTCGGTTTCGTAACCGCGCGCTCCCTGGCGCGGACATTGACGCGGATGCGGGCGCCGACCCTCGCAGCTCTCCGGGGCGCGCTCCGCGATGCCTTCAACCTGCACTTCACCGTCCGCGCCGGCCTGATTCAGCGCCGCTACGACAAAGACACCAATCATGGAACAGTCGCGCACTACCAAAAGATATGGAAAGACGGCATGGCGGGTTGCCTGGCCCATGAACGCGCCGACATTTTGATGGGATGGTGGTTGTGAGTCGCACGCTCAGCTGTGGTTGAACTTGGCAACCGTGCGGCGCTAGTGACCAGATGCCTGCGCGGCCGCCGCTGTTGGAACGGTAATCTTGACCGAGTCGGGTTGCGTCCACACCGGCTTCCCGCTAGTCAGGTCGAGACGGTTCATCGTGACCTTTAACTGCTGCTGATCGACCTCGACCATTAAGTAGTGATAATTGATTTGCTTACTCTGGAAAGGATCGTCGGGAGCGCGATCAATCGGATACGCGTGAGCCCCGGCTCCGCCCGAGACGAAGTAGGTGACTCCGCCGTGCTCGTGGCGCTCGTAGTTGTGGACGTGCCCGGAGAACATGACAATCCGGAAACGAGCATGGGCCTGGCGCTCCTCCAGCATTTTCCCCAGCGCCTGCTCGCTCTTGCGCGCGGAGTGGCCGCCACCCCCCATCTTCATATCAGATGAACTGGTATATGGCGGATGATGATCTATAACAAACACGAAATCCACGTCTGCAGGAACATGATCGAGTTTATCGGCCAGCCACTGTCCCTGCGGGCTCGATATTTCATCTAGCGAACTGTCGAGCGCCAGGATTAGCGCGTTCGCCGCGCGCACGGAATAGTAGCGGCTGTTCTTCAAATCAGGAAACCGCTGAAAGTAGTTGGCCAGCGCGAGTTTTTCGTCTCCGTGCAAGTCATGATTGCCCAGCGCGGGATAGACCGGGATTCCCTTTTCGCGCCAGACGCTGGTCTCGCTGTCCCAGACTTTCCAATCGTTGGTGTCGTAGCCGTTGTAAACAATGTCGCCCGTGAAGCAGATGAATGCCGGTTTGGCTTCGGCAATGGCCTGCACCAGCGCGACCCGCACTGGCGGATTCGCCGCCTCTGTGTCTTTGGGATCGTGGAAGCGCGCGTCTCCGTAAGCCACGAAGTGAAATGGAGCCTTGACGTCGAGTTGCAAGTCAATCGTTGAAGTTTGTGCGCTTGACTTTTTGCTGCAGCAAGTCAGCGCAAGCAGGGTCACAACTGTGAGCGACACGACCACCGCTCGCGCGAAAAGTGTGCGTTGCGACTTCATGAAGGAGAGTCCTGTCTTCGACATCGACTCTTATTGTCCCACGACCAGCACTTCGAATTGTCCGTTTTCTGCCGTCGAGAGAAAAAGCCGGTGAGTTTTCGGATCGAGCGCCATGGTCTTGGCTCGAGGCGCGGTCTTCACCGTCTCGACAAGGGAATATTTGTCGGGACTGTCTTCATGAATGACGGTGACGGTGCCCTCACCGTTGGAGTTGAAAATCAGCTTGGTCGCCGCGTCGAAGGCCGTGGCATCCACGTGATCTCCAATCGGCAGCGTGGTGATGACTTTTCCTGTGTCTGCATCAAGCACGGCCATGACCTTGCTCCGGCATCCGACGAACAGACGCCGGTTAGCCCGGTCCATGGCCATGCTGCTGGGGGAAGAACAAGGAGCGGTGGGCCAGCGCTGCTCGACTTTGAGCTCGCGGGAATTGATCTTCAGAACCAGGCTCTCCTCTTCGAGATTGTTGTAGACGAATCCGTTGCCGTCGGCCGCGGCAAATTCCGGGCCGCCCTGCAAATCGACCGTGCCCGCGACTTTTCCGGTGGCAGCATCAATCGCGGTCGCGCTCTTGCTTTCGCCGTTGAAGGCGAACACGCGTGAAGTGGCAGGGTCATAGATGATCGCGTCCGGCTTCTGCCCGGTCGGAGCATCGGCGATCGGCTTCAGCGTCTTCAAATCAAAAATCGTGACCGTCGAAGCCTGGCCGTTGCTGACGAACCCGCGCCCCAACTCAGGAGCGATGGCCACGCCGTGCACACCGGGAGTCTTCGGAACGTTGCCCACCACGGTCAGCGCGTCGATATCGATCACCTCGACCTGAGTGCCGTGGGAAACATATAGCCGGCGGGCCGCTTCATCGACGGTGAGGTAATCCCAACTGCCGGTGCCCGCGATGGGAATCTTCTTGACGACTGAATATCCTCCAGACGCCGGCTCCGCGTAAAGCACACAACTCAGAACTAAAACTGCTCCCAGACAGAAGGCACGCTTGAACATTGATTTCTCCTGGACAGAAACTTTAGGCTGCGTGCCTGAAATTTGCCTGAAGGCACGAAAATCGCCGCCTCACCCAGTTCCTCAGAACTTGACGCGCACCATGAACTGAAGCTGCCGCGGCAGACCCGTGCCGGTGTTCGGCGAGGCCTGGTTGTCGTTATTGATGTTGAAGTTCACAAATGTGCTGATTATGCCGAAGTCGCTCTTCGGTGTGAGCGTACCTACCTGCCCAGGGCCAGCAGGGGGATTGTAGAAAAGAGTCAGATCCCCCGGGTCCGCCAGTTGAGTGTGGTTGAAGATGTTGAATGCCTGCACCGCGAATTCCATGGCCACGCGTTCGGTGAGCTTCGTTTCTTTCGTTAACGCGAGATCAATCTGCCAGCTGTTCAGTGCACGAAACACCCCATTCGGCGCATCCCCGTATCGGGTAAAGTTTCCGTTTGCGTCCGTGGGCGGAGGCGCAAACGCGGCCGCGTTGACCATGGGCGACCCCGGTGAAGCGGGCGTCAGGGGAGTTTGGTGCGGCAGGAGTAGAGGCACACCTGGCACAAGATCCGGCCGCTGAGTGGTCTGATCGTTTCCATCGGGAAGTAAGTAAGTGGGAGGCAGGCCCGTGAACGGCCCGAACTGAATAGGGTTACTTTGCAGATCCATCGCAACCGTCAACGGGTGCCCGGTGTGCCATAGACCGACACTGCTCATTTCCCAGCCGCCCACGATCTTGCCCAGCACTCCGGTGGTGTTGAGGAACGATTTCCCGGGGCCGAAGGGAAGTTCATACACCAGATCGGCGGCTATGTTGTTACGGATGTCGAAAACGCTTGGCCCCTTGTCGCAGGATAGGCAATTGACATTTTCCGGTCCATTCGATTCGCCCCCACCGACCGAGCCGTCGTTGATGGAATGCGACCAGGTATATCGTCCCTGGAACTCCAGCCCCTTGCTGAAGCGGCGCTCGATAGACAAGCCCAGGGCGTTGTACGAACTGGATCCGACATCACTCTTGTAGTCGGTGGAAGCAAAGGGATTCCCGGCGGGAAAATAAGCGTCAAGCGTGCGGACGCAATCGCCGTCGACGACGTTCAGTGTGACCGGCTCGGTGCACAGGTTGACTGCGCCGCGCGAGAACAGCCGTACGCCGCGGCTACCCAGATACTGAGCCGAGGCCGTGAAGTTTGACGGCAATTCGTGCTCCACCGTAAATCCCCAGGTTTCCGAATACAGGTCGCGGCGGCCTTCCCGCTGCAGGGCACGGAATTGGTTACCGACCTTCGTCGGATTCGTTCCCGTAGGAATATTGGAAAGGTCGGGTGTTGTTTGCTCATACGCCGGCTCCAGAGGGAGTTGCCCAGCATTGACCCCGCCGACGGGAGGAAGCACGGTCACGCGAAACGTGTCGCTTTCCAGTCCGGCGTTTAAATCGTCGTTCTGCGCCGCACCATGGTAAATGCCGAACCCGGCGCGAAACACGGTCTTTCCCTTAAGCGCACCGGGCGCCCACGCCAGCGAGAGTCTGGGATCGAAGTTCCTATAGTTCGGGTTGTAAAGCGCCGGGTTCTTGGGGCACGGCGCAGTATTGATCGGGCCGGGAGTCGGCGCTACGTTGATTGAGCCTGATCCCAGGCAAACACCATGAAAGACGTTTAGATCGAAAACCGTGGTCCGGTTAGTTGCCTCATGAGCAACTCCGTAGTAGTCCCAACGCAAGCCCGCCGTCAACGTCAAAGTTGGCGTTGCCTTCCATTCGTCCTGAAAGTACGGCATGATGAAGTTACGGCGTAACCCATGACAGCACCACGGGGCAATGAAATGAATTCCGCCGGTGAGATTGGCGTCTACCAGGTCCTGGTCGCTGTTGAAGCTGAGAACATTGTCAGCAGTCTGCCCCTGATTGAGCCGCACGCGCCGATATTCCATTCCCATCTTGAATGCGTTTCGCCCGCGAGCCCAGGTCAGGTTGTCTACGAACCCGAAGGTTGAGCCGATTTCGATATCGGCCGTGTTGTCGTTCAGGCCCACAAAATTGGGCGTGCCCACCTGCATACGTGAGTATGCTCGACTGGGGATTGTGAAAAGGCGAGCGATTGATGTAACCCTTGGTTTCGTTGAAGACGTTGGGTGTAAATGTGTGCTGCAGGGCCACCAGATAGTTCGCCGGGTGGTTGATGACCTGGACCTTGTCGCCGGGGAGGGCGCCGCCATTGGGTCCGTCGACGAGGCTGATGTCGCGCTGCGCACGCCCGTAGAGCAGGGTCTTCTCGCTGAACTGGTGATCAATGCGCACCAGCCACGTATCCTCGTGCACGATCGTCGGCGTCGGGGCTGTGAGAGTGTCGGCGTCAGCATTGTAGTTCGGGTTGGTAGTCGGATCGCCCTGCCCAAGATAAGTAAACGCGGCATCGGGGTAGGTAAAGCGCGGCGAGCAGCCGTTGATCGAACCAACCGAAGCTCGCCACGGGTAGGCCTGCATGATGGCGCACATCTGCGGAGACTGGCTCAAGACGGCATTCTGAAAGGGAACAGTGAGAAACTGCCCCATCGTGGGATCAGTCGGACTCATTGGATTCGCCAGGCCAACGCCCGCCGGCACGGTGAACTGGCTCGTGATGGACTGGAACTGGCGCAGTCCTTCGTAGCTGATGAAAAAGAACGTCTTGTTCTTAATGATCGGTCCACCGAATGTCAACCCGTACTGTCCAAGGCGGAAGGGGGGAATCGCAGGTTGGCCGGCGATGTTGTAGTCGTTGAAGTTGCGGGCGTCAAAGACGGAATTTCTAAAATACGTGAAGACCGTGCCATGGTAGTCATTGGTTCCGTGCTTGGTCTCGACGTCGATCTGGCCGCCCGATTGAGTGCCGTATTCAGCGTCGTACAAAGCACTGTTAACGCGGTATTCTTCGATGGCGTCCTGGGAAATCTGCAGCCGGGTCTGTGATTTCTGAGCCTGCTCCTGAATACCGCCAGCGTCCACTCCATCGATGGAAAAGTTGTTGTCGTCGCGGGCGCGGCCGGCGAAACGGATGGTGCGTTGGTCGCCACCTCCATCGTCCTGGGCAAAAGGAGCAAGGAGCGTGAAACTGGACCAGTCGCGGCCATTGTTGGGCAGATCCGCGATCAGTTCAGAACCGATCACCGTGGAGGCCTCGGCCGAAGTGCGGTCCGCCGGCGCGTTGGTTGCCTTGACTTCGATCTTTTCGTTGATCGCTCCGACGGCCAGTGCGATGTCCAACGTATGGGTCTGCCCGATCAGCAGGACAACGTCTTGCACGACCTTGGTCTTGAACCCAACTTTATCGACCGTCACCGTATAGCTGCCTACCGCCAGGCCCGGAAAACGGTAATAACCTTTGGGACTCGTAGGCTGCTCAGCGCTCAAGCCGGTATCGTCGGCGACGACCTTCACCGCGGCTCCAACCATCACGCTGCCGGACGCATCACTGACCGTGCCTTCCAGTTCGGCACGATCTACCTGGGAGTACGCTGCGCGCGATCCCGCCAGCAGAAGAAGCGCAGCGGGCACGAGAGAGAGCATGAATCTGTGAAATAACCTTACGATAAGGGAAGAATGATTGCGTCTCATGGAAGCAGCTCCTAGGAACTGGAAGTCGCTGGCTCGTGTGCCACCGGAGAGAGTAAAGTCCAGCTGGGCCTGAGCCTTCCCCAAAACGTCAATTGCTGGGATGACTCGCAATCCTAGGTAGGCTCTGTAACGCAGTGATGAAAGAAGGATTAATATTTTTTCAGGTTGTAAGAATTATTCTGCATAAGCGTCGGTCTTCGTTCTAAACTTCGCCGTAGGCATAGAAACAGGAGCGTAGACCGGCACGATACCGAATCCTCGTAAACTGGTTTGAGATCCCATGAAATTGCTGATCGTAGAAGACGAGGCGCGCATGGCCGATTTGCTCCACAAGGGGCTGACCGAGGAGGGCCACCTGGCGACCTGCGCGTCGGACGGCGCTGAGGGTCTGGAGTTGGCCAGGTCCTACGAGTTCGACGTCATCATTCTCGACATCATGATGCCCAGGCTCAATGGCTGTGAAATGGCCAAGCTTCTGCGCTCGGAAAAAGTTGCGACTCCCATCCTGATGCTGACCGCTCGCGATTCCGTCCCCGACATCGTCAAGGGTCTCGACCTGGGCGCGGACGATTACCTGACCAAACCGTTTTCATTCGACGAACTGCTGGCGCGACTGCGCGCGGTGAAGCGGCGCGCACTGGTCGCCCAAGATATCAACCTGCGAGTGGCCGACCTGGTGCTCGATCCCGCCAGTCGAGAGGTTTCGCGTGGCGACGAGCGGATCGCGCTCACACGAACCGAATACAATCTGCTGGAACGCCTGATGTACCGCGCCGGCAGGGTTGTGTCCCGGCGATCGCTCATCGAATCGGTCTGGGGTTTTGAACGCGACATCGAAGAAAACACCCTCGATGCCTTCATGCGCCTGTTGCGCAACAAGATTGATCCTCCCGGTCGGCACAAACTGATTCACACCGTGCGCGGAGTCGGATACATGATTCGCACGGAACCGTAGACTATGCAAAGACAGCCGTAACGCGAACGTCATGAGAAGACTTTCTATCGGCGTGCGTCTTACCCTCTGGTACTTGGCCATCTTCGCCCTGGCCCAGATTGTCTTCGGCGTGGGCATGTGGCTGATCCTCCGGCACCATCTTTATGACATGGTGGATGACGACCTCGAGAGTCAGGTCGAGGACTTGAGGAGTTTCTTCGAGGCGCAGAAGAAGAACGCCTCGATTGCCAAGCTTCACGAAGAGGTGGACGAGAGTTACAGCATTGAGCATTCCGGCGATTATCTTGAGGTATATGCCGAGACTGGCGAGCTGATTTATCGCTCTGAATTCCTGCAAGCGCACAAGTCAGCCCTTTTGCCGCCGGACCAAATCACGCGGATCATCACCAGGAACCGAAAGATCGACGGCCGATTCTTCCGCTTTATCTTTACCAGGCTCCCCCAGATCAACGGCCACATCTACACGGTTGAGATGGGCGCTCCCACAGATGATGTTACTGAAACGCTTTCTCAGTTCCGCTCGTATCTGCTGATGTTCGCACCTCTGTTGCTGCTGGCCGCCGCCGGCGGAGGTTACTGGCTCAGCCGCAGGGCACTGTCTCCGGTGGATGCGCTGGTGCAAACGGCGCGCGCGGTCAGCGGAACAAATCTCAACAGCCGCCTGCAGAAATTGGAAACTGGAGATGAACTGCAACGCCTGTCGGACACGTTGAACGAAATGCTCGATCGGATTGAGTCAGCCTTCCTGCGGATCACGGAGTTTACCGCCGACGCCTCGCACGAACTGAGGACACCCATATCTCTCATCCGCACGGAAGCCGAACTCGCGCTGCGCCGATCGCGTGGAGAGTCCGAATACAAGGAGTCGCTGCGCCACATCCTGATCGAGGCCGAACGAACAACCGCCCTGATTGAACAATTGCTTTCGATGGCCCGCGCCGACTCCGGGCGCGAAGCTTTGCACCTTCAACCCGTGGATTTGCGGCAAACGCTAACCAGCGTTGCCGCGGGCTGGCGGCAGGTGGCCACCATTCGCAACCTGCAATTTTCATCGCGCCTCGACACGTCAGACGCGTTTGTCACAGGGGATGAAACCCTGCTCCGTCGGCTGCTCGACGTTCTGCTCGACAACGCGTTCAAGTACACGCCGCCGCCGGGCTCGGTGCAGTTGCGGCTCGAAACCCAGGGCGAGAGTGCGGTGATTTCCGTGCAGGACTCCGGAGAAGGAATCGCCCAGGAAAACCAGAGCAAGATTTTCGAACGCTTCTACCGCGTCGACCAGGCCCGAAGCCGCGCCCAAGGCGGTGCGGGACTTGGGCTGGCCATCGCACAATGGATCGTCATGCAGCACCACGGCTCCATCGCAGTCGAAAGCCGGCCGGGCCATGGCGCCACCTTCCGTGTGGAGTTGCCCACGATCGCGGCCCCGGTGAGATATCCGCTGCCAGCATGATCGTCTCCCAGCAAGAGGCCTCAACCCTGCGATCCGCCTGGCGCTCATCTTTAATATTGTTATTTACTATTGGTACCCGCTTGTTGGCACCTGTCATCCCGTGAGAGAGCTTCACGAATAGTCAGAACACAGCTTTTTCAGAGTGGTCACAGTACCACAAGGTAAATGCCGGAGGCTTCAGGTTCCCGCGGCTGCGCGACGTCGGTCTGGTCCTTCAGGGGTTGCGCAGCTACGCTGCTATTTCGTCACGGCCTCGATGATGCTCTGCGGAGCCATGGTTGGAATGATTCTCGTTAGCTTGTAGTCGGCAGCATCGAGCAGAGCTCGAAACTCAGCCTGGGTGCGTTCGCGTCCTCCGGTCATCGCCAGCATATTCAGGTCGAGAAGCTTACTGAAAGACGTCGCGTCCGTATCCGGTACCACCATATCGACAATTAACAGTCTCCCCTTCTCCGTCATAGCCCGACGGCAGTTTCTAAGGATTCTGAGTGCACGACGGTCGTCCCAGTCATGAATCACGCCACACAGAAGGTAGGCGTCTGCTCCTTGTGGAACCGAGGTGAAGAAGTCTCCGACAACGTAGGAGCAGCGCCTCTTCCGTACATCGCCGCCAAAGCCTTGCTGTGCTCCCTCGATCGTCGATGCTGTATCGAAAACCGTACCTGTGATGTCCGGGTTGAACTGAAGAATCTTCTCGAGGAGCTTGCCTTGCCCTCCTCCGACGTCGACGATCGAAGATATTCCCGCGAAGTCGTAGGCCATCAGAACCGCATAGGCCAGCATCGAGGACACATTCGCCATACCCTGATTAAACGCATCCGCGGCATCGGTGTTTTCTTGCAGGTAGTCGAATAAGCTTGCTCCGAACACAGTGTTAAAGGCCGGAGACCCGGTTTGGACGCTGTGCAGAAGGCTCCCGCAGGCCTGGTAGTGAATTTCGCCGATCGTGATCACCATCGCCCGGAGCGATCCGTGAACGCCGGTCTGAAGGCGCTCTGCCAGCCGGGAGAGAGCAAAGTGACCTCTGCCGAGGTGCGCGAAGATCCCCACGCTCGACAAAGCGCGCATCAGACGGAAAAGCGATGGGGCGTCCGAACCGGTCGAAGTGGCTAATGCGACACACGACTGGGGACCGTTCCTTAGCAGGTCGGCAATGCCGAGCTTCGCCGCGACATAAATCGCCTGCGACAGCCAGTAAGCAGTCGCCATTTCGAATAGAGCGGGAGGGGAGGGATTCTCTTCCGCCCTTCTTACAAGTCCCCGCACAAGAACACGAGGATTCAAGAACTGCTTGATTTCCGTCCAGACGCCCTGACTGCTTATTAAGCGCAGAACTTGTCGCAGCCGCCGAGGAGCCAACCGTCGAGCTACCATCTGAGTAGTGCTACCTCCGCGGCCATCCCCGGTCCTAGCGCGATCATCACTCCCCAGTCTCCCGGCTGCGGATTTCCGGTCCGCACAACTTCCTCCAAAACAAACATGACTGTGGGAGAGGACATATTTCCGTAATTGCGCAATACAGTTCTGGAAAAGCGCAACTGGGCATCCGTCATATCGAAGTGCTTTTGAACGTTGTCGATCACCTTGCGTCCACCCGGATGAACAACCCAGAAACCAATGCGGGATCTCGACAGTCCATGACGCTGCAGCAATTGCTCGAGCGCCGCTTCGATCATGGGGCCAGCCAGGTGTTGAACTGAAGATCCCAGCACGATTCGCAGCTTTCCCTCGCGATGTTGAAGTCCAACCTCCTCGATCTGCTCCGTATCGATAAAAGTCTCGAAGTCGATGATTTGGGGATAGGAGTGTTTGGTTTGCTGGTCTTCGGCAAGTAAGAAGGCCGCAGCGCCATCAGCGCAAATTGCGTTCCCGACAACTGTTTCAAGTGTGTTATCGATGTAGTAGCACGCTGAGCAAATCTCGACGGCTAGCACCAATGCTCGGCGGCCCGGATTGGCGCGAACGAAATCGACTGCGCGCTGCATCGTGGGAATGGCACCCGCACATCCCAGGCCGACGATCGACGCTCTCTGCAGGTTGTTGTTAAAGCCCATGTGTGCGATGAGACGACTGCCAACATCCGGACACACGTAGCCGGTGCACGTACAGACGGCAAGGAAATCGACATCCTGCACGGTAGTTCCAGCTGCCTTCACACAGTCCAGAATCGCGCGGCAACCTGTTTTCATGGCGCCGCGCAGATAGCGCTGATTCAGCTGATCGGAGCTTTCCCTGCGATTCAGAGAACCTTCTAGATAGAAATGGCGATAATCAATATCGCTGTTCAGGAAGATCTTGCGAATGCGCTCGCTTTGGTAGCCCGCAGCACGAAAGCTTTGCTCTTGGTTCAACCGAACCAGCGGGTTTGCTGTTCCAATGCCGAGGATCCGAGGATGGTTCACTGGTCCCCATCCAACCCGCGCGACGCATCGGTGTCTCCCCCCTGATGCGTCGCGTCGAGTTCCGCCGTGAGCTGAGCCTTGAGACCCCGGCTGGCCTCTTCGAACTGAGCTTTAGCCCGCGCCACGTGTCCCAACAAGGTGTGCAGCTGCTTCGGACCCAATACCAGCAGTCCGAGCACAAGTATGAACAGGATTTCGGTACTTACCCCCACCATTCACCCCTTGGTTGCGTCTTGGCCGCCGGTGACGTTGATCGTGGTGCTGGCCGGCTTCTCTTCATCAGCTTTCATAGCCGACTTGAAGCCACGGATGCCCTCTCCGATTCCTTTGCCAAGTTCGGGGAGCTTCTTAGGTCCGAACACAAGCAAGGCAATTCCGAAGATGATCAGCAGGTGCATGGGTTGAAACAGTCCTTCGAACATATATCCTCCTTAGATTTCTCGCCGAATACGTGTGGACAGTGGTGATGGACGAAAAGGCGGGCGCCGCGACTCATATTTCGGGCGCGACGCCCCCACCAGACAACAAGCAAGTACACGGGAACGGATTGCTTACAAACGTACTGCCGCATCAGCCGCGACAGCCATCTTTTGCAGTAGGTTCAGGAACTGCTTGCTTTGGCCAACGAAAAGCCCATCTGCAGTGAAGCTCTTGATCGTCGCCACCGCGCCGCCGAATTTATCGGTCAGTGGACGAATGATCGAGACAGGCGGAAGGTTGCGCTTGAATTCAGTCGGGACCGGGAAGATGAGGCTGGGCTGAATCAGCGGATTGAGCGGGCTGAAGAAGTTGGGGAACGTCAGGCCGGATACAGCGTCGGTAAACGGCGCCACCGGGGCCTGCACTGCGTTCCCGGAAAAATCAACCCATTCCAGAAAGTGCGCGACCTCATCTCCACCGATGCCGAACAGGATCTTAACCACTTCCAGATCCGTCGCCTTTTGAATCAGGGAACCGTAAAGACTCGAACCACCTTGCTCGATATATCCGAAGTGAAAGGCTGCCACGTTCGCGATCGCCTGAATTTGCGCGTTACCAGGAACGTTGAAGGTGGGGTCGATGGTGCCGAAGTCGGCATCGGTTCTGGGAATCGCGGTCACTCCGTTGAGAGTGATCGCCTGGGGGAAGGTGGCGCCAAGGTCGGGATTGGTCGCGCTGCGGTAGCGAACGTACCAACTCGTGTCGACGTTGAGATTCATGAGGTTCGTCAGGCGCCCAATGCCCGTTGATCCGGTAGCCGTGCTACCCGGCAAGGTTTCGAACTCGTCGAAGTTGACCGGCTCAGCTCCTCTGGACTCGAGATAGGCATTGAGGAAAGCAGCGTGGGTGAGTTCGTCCTTCCAGTTGCTGGTGATGTACTGAGTGGCGTCCCCGTCAAGGTTCGACAATGCTAGCTGATAGTTGTTCGGCGTCTGGTTCGGGTCAACCTCAACGGGCAGATTGGCCTCGATACCACCGAGTTCCGCGTACTGTGTCCAAAGGTCTGCCTCGATCAGTTCCGCTGCCGCGAGGAACCGGAGGATGGCGATATCGCCTGCATTGAGGGAACCACTTTCTTGTGCACTGGCCAAAGTTCCATTGGTTAGCAAACCGGCGCCCACTACCGCTGCGCCCCCTGCCAGAAGACCGCCCTTCAGAAACGAACGGCGGTCCACTGAACTGCCGATAGGTGCGAGAAGCTGCTTTTCCTTCATACTTATTCTTATCTTCCTTCGACTACAAAGTTGTTCGAACTGTGTGTTAGACGCGGTGATCGGTGCCGAGATACGTCGAGGATGTCATTTGATTGTCAAGTCTTTCCAAATAACTGGACCCGTCGCAACGTGTCGTCATCTCAGGCTCGCCTTCAGGGGGACTATGTCCGACGCTATGTATAACTAAGCTTGGTCGTATTTATTCCCTGACCCTAAATACATATTCTCTTTGCAAGTCGGGATGACGCTAACAACGCTCATTAGCGGCCGCCGCGCGAGATGCCGACAAAAATGGGCGGCCCGGGGAGGGCCGCCCTAACAAAGTTCGCTTCGTCTAGAAAACGAACTTAGCCTGCAGCTCAATTACTCTTGGAGATGCATCCGCGCCCAGACCCGAGCCATAAATGGTCGTCGGCTGACTTACCGTCTGGGTAATTTGCCCGAACTGATTGCTGTCGGCATTTGTGTTTGGGAACGCAAAGTTCGGGTGATTGAATAAATTGAAGAACCTTGCTCCTATGGAGAATTGGGCTTTCTCCCACGCCGGTATGGCAAAGGACTTCTCCAGGTCGAAGTCCGTGTCGAAGTATCCGGGCCCACGAAACTGGTTCCGCCGCTGGGTAGCGAAATCGTTTGTCGGATCCGCGAAGTTGGCTGCGTTGTAGCAGAAATTCGGCTGCCCGTTCACGAGTTGGGCAGCTGAGGCGCCGCAGTTGATGTTGGGGGAGCCTACGACATTGGCAAGCACAGCCGTAGCAGTGGCTGGATTTGCACTGCCGAACAAGCCTTGTTGTAGAGCCGCAGTCTGATTGCTGCTATAGATCGAATACGGAAACCCTGTGTGCTTGAAGATCGTTCCCGAGAACGTCCAGCCTTTCACGAGGGCATCCGGACCGCGGCTTGTGAGATGACGGATGGCGTCACTCCAGACGTAGTTCATGACGAACGACTGCCGCACATCGTAGTCTGCATTCCCGTAGTTAAGCTGCCGGATGTTGAACGGATTGAGGGGCGTGACGACATCAACATTGCTGTTGGTGTTCACGCCGAATGGATTCAGCGAGCTGTTAGAGATTTCGTCGAGAGCGTGGCTATAGGTATAGGAAGCCTGGAACTGAAAACCGCCATTCACCGAATGCGCGGCAGTCAATGTGACGCCATTGTAATTGGAGTTGCCAACGTTCAGTGTCTGGGCAACCACCCCGAATCGCGGATCCGGCTGGGTCGTCGGCAAAGCTCCGAATGGAGCGCCTGTAGCACTGAAAGCGTTCAAAGCAGGATTCGTGATCTCTTCATGTTCACCATGATTTCCCACATATTTTGCACTCAGCGTAGTGTGCCAACCTATGGCCTGCTGTACTTCCAGGTCCCACTCGTCATAACGGGGAATCTGCACTGCACCTGGATTGAAGAAGTTGAAGGCCGGCACAGCTCCGCCGTTAGCAAAATTAGCGCGGAAAGCGGCATTGGCCGCAGTCGCTTGCCCGTTCAGGCTTCCCGGAGCCGCTGGGGAGAGCGCACCATTGAATAGGTTGAATGAGGGATCATTTGGCGCATTGGTCAGGATGTCGTCGATCCCGCCGGTAGGAATGGCATCACTGAAGATGCCAAACCCGCCGCGGACAACGGTGTTTTTAGCACCAAAGGGCGACCACGCGAAACCGACCTTGGGCTGATACACAATCGACGTTACAGACGGAAAGGCGGTGTGCAACCCCGTAGTTAAGGCCTGATTCACCGGTGCGGTCCGACTCAAATTCTGAAATGGCTCCGACAGGCTTTGGAAGCAATTAGTTTGGCAGATTGGATTGGACAAATGGTCAAAACGCATACTGAGTGTTAATTTCAAGTTCGAAGTAACCTTGACTTCATCCGAGGCATACCAGCCAAGTTGGTAGAGCGCTATGGGTACATTCGTATTGAGGGGGAAATTCTGAGATAAAATGCTCCCCCCTGGGGTACCCCCTGGCGGGACTGGCGCCGCCCCTCCGAATGCAAAATCATTCAGGGTCACTTCTTGAGTAAACGGAATCACGTCCTGGAAGTTATGGTCGCTGACGTCGTCACGGCGGAAGTTGACTCCGAAGCGCAATTCGTGTCGGCCGCGAGTCCAGCTGAAATCGTCAACAATCCCATACTGGGTGATGACCCGGCCTTGAGGAAAGGCGGTACCCTCGTTGTTCAGAGGGAACAGGGAGCCGTCATCAAGAAACACGGTCTCCGGAAGGGCCTGAAATTCAGCAGTTGGATTCGTCATCGTGAATAGCGCGCTATACCACTGCAGCGAGGCGATGAAGTTGTTTACCTTGTTGTTTCCAAATGTATGCGTCTCGCTCAACTGGCTCTGCCATTCCGGCTGAGCACTATGGGCATCGAAGGCGGGGCTAAGGGGGTCGGTGTAAGTCGCCTGTTGACCACTTTCATGTTGCACTCGGAGAAACAGTTTGTCGTTGTTGCCAATGACCTGATCATAGCGCCCCACGATCAGATAGTCGTTCGTGGCTTGAGATGTGCCCCCTTGCAGTTCGGTAGCGCAGGGGTTGGTTGTTCCAAAGGCAACTCCCGCCAAGCTAGTAACGTTCGAACAACCCCCACCCGCGAGAGTGTTCTGAGCGCGCGCCGCCCCTGGAGCCGCATTCCAGATGCTGAACAGTTGGTTGTAAAAAGGCACCGAAGCGGGGCTGACACTGTTCAGGTTCGCGATCACCGCATTTTCAAATTGCTGAGTCGGCAGGTTGACCGAAAAGAGTGAGGGGATGACCAAACGAATGCCTTCATAGTCGACAAAGAAGAAAGATTTGTCCTTCTTAATCGGCCCACCGAATGAGGTCGCATATTGATTGGCATTCACGAACGGACGCGGAGCGACATCGCTCCCGGCGATGCCGTTGGCCTGATTCCGGAAATAATTGTTGGAGTTCAAAGCACGGCCGTTCCACCAGTACTCCGCATTTCCGTGATAGGAATTAGTGCCGGACTTCGAGACGTAATTAATATTCGCTCCAGCCAGACCGCCAAATTGGCCGCTGTAGCCATTGGTCACTACGCTGGTCTCCTGCACGTCGTTCAGCCCGAGTGTTAAGTTGGTGGCGCCGCTGTTGTTGACGTTGAAGTATGGGTCGTTATCGTTCGCCCCGTCATAGGTGAACACATTGGAGTTCGACGGCAACCCGAAAAACTCATAGTTACCGCCCCCAAATACAGAGCCACCGGTCGTGTTCATCACCACCCCAGGTGCCGTCAGGGCAACAGCGCTCAGGTCATTTCCAGGATTCGGCAAAACGGCAATTTGCTGGGCATTGAAGTTTGTCTGGAGGTTGGCGTCTTCGGTTTGCACGCCTGTCACTTCGTCGGTCACTTCCACGGTTTCATTTTGCGATGAGAGAGCCAGTTGCAGGTTCACCGTGGTGCTCGTCCCGAGCGTGACCGTTACAGGCTTGGTGACCTTCTGAAAACCAACGGCATTTACCACAACCAAATAGTTCCCGGGCGGCAGGAGAGAGAAATTGTATGATCCCTGTGCATTGGTTGTCGTGGAGGTGGAGCTGCCAGTATCGACGTTCTTTAGTGTCATCGGCACACCGGTGACGACCGCTGCTGATGGATCTGTAACAACTCCGGCAATGTCTCCTGTGGTTGAAGTCTGTGCGTCACCGCTGACGGCCGCCATCAATACAACCAATAGCAACAGCAACTGTGCCTGCGCGAAGGTATTAGACCGATGTTGCCGATCACAGTCTCTCATTTATGCTCTACTCCTCTTAGTGTTTTAGTTTGGTCCAACTACGTGAGAACTTAGCGGGCTTATTTTTATTCCCTGTCCGTGACAAATAGTTTCCTCTGACATGCGAGGAACAACCTCGCCAACAAATCCCTGAGCAGCGGCAGCCCAAAGCCACATATGAAACTCTGAGTTGGCCTACGACACTCCAGCGCTCTCACCACGGGCTCCGGCCAGCCACGCCACGCCGATACTGATGGCATAGAGCCCCATCATCGGGGCTGCGAAAAGACACATGTTCAGGATGTCGGAGGTGGGCGTAACGATGGCCGCCACAATGAAAATGACAAGAACGGAATAGCGAATATTCCGCCACATCCATCTCGCCGTAATCACTCGCATCAAGGCCAGGAAGAACACAAGAATCGGCATTTCAAACATCAGCCCAAGACCAACAATGATCGTGGCAAACAGCTTCGTATACTCTCCAATCGTGATCATGGGTTGGAAGCGTTCGCCGTAACCAATCAGGAAGTCGAGAGAGGCGGGATAAACGATCTGGTATCCAAATAGTCCGCCGGCAAGGAATAGGCCCACTGCGCTGATTAAGAATGGAAGTACATACCGCTTTTCGGTGCGGTACAGTCCGGGAGCCACGAACAACCAGAGTTGATAAAACACAAATGGCGAAGCGGCAAATAGTCCGAGAACGAGAGCCACTCCCAGATAGAGATTAAAAGGGTCAGTCGGATTTAGGTACACCAAGCCCCCACCAATGCCATGGTGCCGCAGGGCTTGAATAATCGGGCGCTGCATTAGTCCGAATAACCGGTCCGCCAGCGACCAGCAGAGAAGAAACCCGACCAGTATTCCAAGAACGGAAAAGATGATCCGTTTCCTCAACTCTTCCAAGTGCGCCAGGAATGGCATGGCGCGCTCATGCAGCGGTAGAGTGGCAGCAACGTTAGCCATTTAGATCTCCCTCGTGCTTCTGGTGCTGCGGCCCCGGATCGTCGTTTGGAGCGCATGTGCATTGCTTAACGGGCCTCGAATGACGCAACTCTGCGTCGTGTGCTAGACCGGACGACGCTTTGTCGCTGAATGATGCAGATTCGTCTTTGCATGCGAAGCAGAACGCGACGAGCAGTATTCCGACCAGGCCTGTGACACCGTATGACGCTAATTCCAGCATTTTCATCCACTCCCCTTTTCAATATCTGCCACACGTTACCTCGATGACGCGTGAGCACCATTAGCATGGGCAGACGGCTAACGGAATGGCGCCAAATACCATGCGCAGTATGTTCCGAAGCCACTCACCAAAACGACCATCCACAACACCAACTCTGCCCGCATCCACCACTTCCAGCTGGTGAACTGAAAACGCTTCGGGATAAGTTTTGTTCCTGCCACGGCGGCGATGTAAATTCCCATTCCCTCGGCGATGGTTCCCAGCACCGCGTGTATGATTGCGGCCTGGTAATACCATTTGTGTAAAGCCCTGGCCGGGGCCGGTTTAACTTGCTGGAGGAACGAAGGCCACATCAGGAGCCCGATCATCCCCAAATTCAAGACGAGCACGCTGGTCTGGCAAACGGCGTGGGCTTTGTAGCGCCGTCTCTTTGCGAGATATGCGCCAGCGATTAAGGCTCCTCCCATCGTGACCTGCACAACAAGGTTCAGGTCCGCGCTGAAGGGGGCACCGCTACCAAGAAAGCCTGCATTAGAGAGCATCACAATCCCATTAACTCTTCGCCATACTCGGCGAGCCGAACCTCAGTAGCCCGCAAACTCTTCGGTCCGGATGTCGTCTTCGTTTACTCCAGCATTGCCCAGCGTTTGAATTGTTCCCGCGACCATGTCAGGCGGGCCAGCAATGTAATAAATGGGGCCTCGCATTTGTCCTACTTCCGCGAAGATCATTTCCGAACTGATATGTCCTGTCCTTCCCGTCCACGACGGACCAAGATCAGTCGGGCGAGTCAGAGTCGGCACAAAGCGAAATCTTGGATTTTCACGCTTTAACTGCCAGAGATCATCGATGAACGCTGCATCCTTCAGTTGCCGGTTGGCGTAGAAGAGAAATAAAGGATGGCTCAGCCTTTCCTGTGCAGCATAGGAAAGAATGCTGAGAAACGGCGCGACTCCGATTCCACCGGCGAGAAGCACAGCGGGCATGGCCGTATTGTTGTGCAGATGAAAAGATCCCATTGGTCCTTCGATCTGCGCCGCGCTGCCAACAGGTAAGGCAGCGAGTGTTCTCTTGAAAAGTGTGTTCCGCATACGGGTCGTGAGTAGCAGATCTTTGCTCAAAGGCGAGCTTGCGATTGAGAAGGTATGCGTGATTTGGTTAGCCGCTCCGTGCTCGGGGTCCGGGATCGTCAGGTCAATGTACTGTCCGGGCTTGAACTTGAACTCTTTAGGCTTTTCAAGCTGAAATGCCATTGTTCCATCGGCGACTCTGGTTCGACCTAGCAGACTGGTTTTAAAAACGCTCATCTGGCCTCCTTGCTTGGGTTGTCCCGATTGCGAGAATTAGTACTCTTCGCGATTTCACAAAGTGCGAACGCGTTTGGAAGTGGAGCAAGGGCGCACCGGAGTACGCCCTTGCCAGGCTTCGGGGATTAGTTAACGGATACGCCAACAGGCACGCTATGGCTTAGCGCACCTGATGTGCCCGTCACTGTTAAAGTTGTTTGAGATGGGACAGGCGCCTTGGCATTGCTGCTGCCGCATCCGAGAGTGAATAGGGAGGTGAGAAGCAGCAGCCCCAATATGCTGATCCCCACGAAGTGTTGCCGAGTGAGCGGTTTCCGCCTGCGAGTGGTAAGCAGAGTTCCGAAAACGCCTAGACCAGGTAGCAGGGCGGCCGTGTACGGATAGCCTCCGGTTGGAGGTGTAGAGGCAGCAGAGAGCGTCAACGTCGAGGACGATGCGCTCGACCCGGGAGAAATCGTTGAAGGACTCAAAGTACAGGTCAGACCGGTGGGTGCCGAACAAGTCAGAGAGATCTGACTGTTAAACCCGCCCACCGCGGCAGCACTCACCATTAGAGTGGTCGAACTGCCTGCCATGACGGTCGCAGTCGAAGCCGACAGGTTCAGCGAAAAATTGGGCCCGCCGACCGCCGCCGCGGGAACAAGGCTCGCGAACACAGCGGTGGTGCTTCCTCCGCTGGGGAAGTTCGGTTGCTTTGAGCCGCCTGCAGTCAGGTATAGAGTCCCGGGATCTCCAGAGGTCCCGCCTCCGCCAAACACCATATCCCACAAGCCAGGATTCACCAGCACCTTATCGGATGAGTCGGTGAGCTGGCCGAGAAACTTTCCGGTTGTATCGAACGCGTTGATGGTACCGTCACCAAAGTTTCCCACCAGAATCGCGCTCGGAAATTCTCCGAAAGTCGCAGGCGCCGCCACAACTCCCCAAGGAGCGTTGAGTTTTCCACCCGCAGCGACAAAAGTGCTCACGAAATTGCCATTCGCGTCGAAGATATCAACCTGCCCCATACCGGCACCGGGCTGAGCGTCGTGCTTGGCAGCATCTTGCATGGCATAGGCGACGTAGATCTGGTTTCCGATCACGTGGATGCCATGGGGAGCGAAGCCTGCAGGAAGCTTTGGATCGGTGAACGAACCGCTCAACGAGGTGAGGTTAACATTGCGATCGAAAACGTCGATTCTTGCGCTATTGAAATTCGCCGCCAAGAGGAAGGTGCTATTGAGCGACGCCAGGCCTTTATAGACCGCGCCGCTGGCGGAGTTGTCGAAAGCCACGGCTGCGGTGTTGCTCGCGCCAGTCCAGCTGGCAATGAGGCCATCCTCCGTATCGAAAATGAACTGCCCGCCACCGAAGTAAGAACCGTTTCCGTTCGACACATTGCCCGTGGGACAGCCGGGGCTGCAATTACCATTCGGATTGTGCGTCGCCCCGGGTATCGTCACTACGAGGCCGGTATCCTTGTTGCCCTGATTGTCGTAGAGAGTGGAGGTACCGCTATTATTGTTGGCGATCCAGAAGTCTTGCCCAGGAAGAATCGAGATCCCCCAGGGGTTTAACAGTTGAGGATCCGTGGTGTTAGCCACGCCGGCAGTGTTGGAGACCAGGTTCGTCTGGGAAAAGCCGGCCTGCTGTGCAAGCAATCCCGAGGGAATTGCCAACGTCATCAGCAGTCCGATTAACGAGATTGCTTTTTTCATTTCGTCCTCTATAAGACCTGATTATTGGATTTGTGCAACGATGAATCTGACCTATAGTTCTCTGTTGAGTACGCGAGTTGGACAGAGTATCGAGAATCAGGTTGATTACTTCCTAAGTCTCGAATCCTCTGTCACAACCGCGCGAGCCCGACATCTTATTTCCGACCTACTGACCGCCCGAGGCGGATGAAGTGCTGGAGCTTGGAGTGGTCGCCTTGCCAAGCATGACCATCTCCCGAGAGGCCGGCAGGGTATAAACGCCGCTCAATGTTTTGATTCCGGTGAGAAAGTACTTACCGCCGAGGTGCTCGAAGGTGAGCGTTGGCTGGCCATTTGCGGCCGCAACCCCGTCGAACACTAGCGGAAGCAGAAACGCATTCCCTTTGTCATAGCCACTGATGACCAGTTCTCGATTGATGCCGGGATGAATCCGACTTATCCTGTATTCTCCCGCAGGCAGAGTTGCGCCCCCTGCCACGAACTCGAACGGAGCGCTCACGACGATTGCATCGGCATCTTGAGCACGGGCACTAACTCCGACTCCTAGTAAGCACGTCAACATAAGTACTGCGATAACATAAGACTTCTTCATGACTTCTCCTTTATCAATGTGTGTTAGCTCTTTCATTAGTACTAACTGTGTTCGTGTTGGTTTTATTCCGTATTTGGCGCCGCACATGCTTCGGTCATTTCCGCACATCTAAGCGTCACTGGGTTAGACGCGCTCGCGGCTGACGAGATTCCGCGCCAATGTCATTTGCTTGTCACTTGTATGTTGAGAGTTTGTAACTGGTCCAGCGCCAGCGTTCATGGTCAGCGCGATGGCGGCGCCCGGTACGTGATAGGCGTTGGGTCAGACTCTTAGGGAGTTGGCAGAAAGCCCATTCGGAGAAGAATGTCGTTACTGAGCGACGCTGGTCGAATATGTGCGAGGGATCGAGTCACGAAGGCATTCGGCAAACAGGCCGATGATCTTTTTCGTCACCCTGCTTGTAGGGGCTAGCTCTTCGGGCGCCAGGGTCGACTGCTCGCCGAGGTATCTGTTAAGGCGTTCGCGAAGCTGTAATCGGACGCGCCACAGCCGCGCCTTCACCGCCGCCTGGCTTAGGTTGAGCGCTTGTGCCGTCTGTTCGATGGAGAGTCCCTCGACGTCACGGAGTACAAAGACCGTCCGCAAGATCGGACGCAGTTCTTCCACGGTTCTGACAAGGATGTCTCGCAATTCAGATGCCCAGCATAGTTGTTCCGGATTCGGGGCTCGATCGGGGACATCCAGGGGAAGCAGGTCCTCATCAGCATGGAAATCCTCATCGAGGGAAACCTCTTTGTGGGTACGCTGCTTTCTTAGTTTCATCAGCGACTGGTTCACTGTGATGCGAATCAGCCAGGTTGAGAATTGGGAGTCTTCTCGGAAGTCGGCCAGATTCTGGAAGGCCTTCAACAGGGCCTCCTGGACTGCGTCCTCGGAATCTTCCCTGTTTCGCGTGACGGTTTGAGAGATCCGGAGAAGTCTGCCGCCGTATCGCTTCACGAGTTGCTCGAAGGCGGCCACGTCCCCTTTCTTGCTCGCGTGGACAAGATCCAGGTCGTTGCAAGTTGCGAATTGTGCCGAGTGTGCGCTCATAGTGGTTTACGGCGCTTTGGAGAGCGACCTGTTGCAGCGCAACCGACGTGGCTGCCAGCGCGAGGCCGTCTCCTTGCGCACCAGTTAGAAGTTTGAGTTCACTGAACAATGACTTTGCCGGTCATTTTCGGGTGGATTGTGCAGTAGTAGGGATACGTTCCAGCTTTTTCAAACTTGTAGGAGAACTTCTCATCCGTATCCAGCACTTTGGACTTGAACACGCCGTCTGTGCTGACCGAGGTATGAGGAATGTCATCCTTGTTTGTCCATGTAACCGTGGCTCCCACGGGCACCGTTATCGTTTGCGGGCCAAACACGAAATTGTCGATGTTCACGGCCGCGTTAGCCGCGGGGGGTTGGTCACTCGCCGTGACGACCGGCGACCCCGTGACTAGCAGCACGATCGCGATGAACACTGAAGCTGTGAAGCTTGCAAGCCAGAAACTGTTCCGTTTCATAGTTCCATTTCCTTTGTAGTTTATTTTTTTGTTTTCGATCTTCATTGGTGCGGACCTGGTCGTTGACGGCCCACGGAGGAGCTGATTTCATCGGCCTCCGGCGCCGCCTCCACTTCCTGCGGACGAAGCGTCTGATTCTCCGAGTGGCGAATCGACAACCGCAAGGCTGCGGCCGCTGACCAGATAGTTCACATCGGTGATACCTAACACCTTCTGCAACTGGTCGGCTGGCACTTTCATCGGTCCGGCTGAGGGAGCAGTTCCCGGCGCTGGTTGAGGGAAGGCGGTGGACATCGCCGTGTGGAATGACACCTTACCTTCCACCTTCTGCATGATCTGGTGGATGTGGCCGTTCAACACCGTCACCGAACCGAAGCGCTTGACGTAAGACAAAGCTTGTTCGCTGTCGTCAGTTCCCCATCCCCAATCCGGATAGATGGTCCACAGTGGAATGTGTGCAAAGAGGACAATCGGAGTGCTGGCAGAACGGCCCTTGAGATCGTCCTCCAGCCACTCGAGTTGTTCGTGACCGAGCGACCCCATGCCGCCGGCCTTGAGATTGGCGACATTGACGAGCCCCACAAAGTGGACGCCCTTTTGATCGAAGCTGTACCAGCCACTGCCCTTGGTTCCCTTCCCGTAACGCTGGAGAAACTGTTCGCCGTTGTCGCTCAGCATGTCGTGCTCACCCGGCACATAATAGACTTGCTTCGCCGACGCACCCTTCAATACCTGGTCCAGCGTGTCGAACTCACTCGGCTTCGAGAGCTGACTCAGATCACCGGTGTGAATAATGAATTCCGGCTTGTGGGGCATCGCGTTGATCTTGTTGATCGCCGTCTGCAGAGTCGCGGTGACGTCCGGGTTGGCCGGCTTGTTGAAGCCGATGTGGCTGTCGCTGATCTGCACAAAGCTGAAGTCCCCGCCTTTGACGGCATCCTTGCCGTGGCCTTTGGCGAAAGCCCGCGACACTGGAATGCCGCCGCTCATAGTCCAGACCAGGCCTGTACCTGCCCATGCCATGCACTTCAGGAATCCCCGACGATCGACGCCGTCGTTGTTGAGATCCTGCAATTTCTGATCGATAAGATCTTTGTTTTTGTCTGTCATCTGGCCTCCGGTGTTTTCGTAGCGTTCACAGTTGATAACTGGCACGAGTCGCTTTTATTCCCGCAAAAATCGAAGGGCCCATCCGAGACTTCCGCGGCTGTTTGGAAGGGGTGGACTGGCGGAGCGGATAAGATCCTTCTCCACCTTGCCAGCCACCAGACGAGCGCGATCCACAGCGGCGTCACCGTCAGCAGCGCATTCCTGACTCCCCGTGCCAATGCCCCGACGTTGGAACACGCTATTTCACGATCGCGGTCATCGCAGGCACGCCTTTGCGCGAGGAATTCCAACAGCTCTACCTCGCCAGTGCGGATCGGGGATTGCCGCGATGTGCCTTCCGCATTAACCAACATGAAATGACCCCTTCCTATTGCAAGCACCAACGCGTTGCCCGGTCCTCGGAATCTGAGCATCGCTCAGGCATGTGAACTATTCTTTGCGCAGGCTTGCTCCGGCTTGCCGATGCCGAAGGTGGATCTCGTCGGATGACCTCAACCGGGAAGATTGACACCGCTCAAAAATCCGCCCAAGTGCCCCGTCAAGGCGACAAGGCCGACCGCCAGAAGTTCGACCGCAAAGCGGTAGCGTGGCAGATTCACTGACCGTCGTCGCGCGCGGAAATGTACCCACCAGACTAGCCAGATCATCACCGTTGACACACACGCCAGCACGAGGTGCAGCAATAGAGTGCCCTTGAGTTTCTGCCCCTCAAGTTGGAACTGCCAGGCGAGAAGCCCTGTCACCAGAACGGGGAGAGTTGAAATCGCCGCTGCCAGCAAGTTGTAGTACGCCGCCACTGCCAAGCCGACTTGTTTCGTCCACTGTCCGACGACATCGAAAGTCACTGCCGTAATGAACAGGGCGATGGGAAAGTGGATCAGTACCACATGTTGCGCGTGCTTGGCTAAAAGCGCCGTTTTAAGATCAAATGGATTTACCATAAATGTGCCTTTTCTAGTATTTTGGGCGGGGGGTGTTCGGAATCTACTTCTCTCTCCACCGCCACTTCACGGTCCTGCTCAGTTACTAGTCGAACTCCGGCATAGCAGGCCAAGTCGGCTCCGGCTGTCGTTCCTCTGGCCTTGCTACCACCCACAGGCCGTCGCCATTTAAGACATAAACAAAATTTCGTTCATCCTGGAGCCACTTGACCACTCCAGAGAACTTTTGCACTACTCGCGGCGTGGCTGGATTCGACAGATCCCAAACCACTAGGTCGTCATTCGAGGTGCTGCTGGGCATTGCGGGAACCCCAGTTTCGGCGATGATCGCGAAATTGCCCGCCACGTTCATCCTGCCCGACACCATTCGATCCGGCCACGGGATCACTCCAATGGTTCTGGAATCCGCGGGCTTGCTGACGTCGATGATCGAGATGCCTTGGTCTTGTGAATGCTCCACATAGAGGTAGTACTTGTTGCTTCCCTTTTTCTGCATTGCCATGTCAATAGCTGATAGCCCGGTGAACGAAATATGGGCGACCACGCGGGCCTGGTTGTCGGATCCTTTAGCCTTGTGATCCTTGGCCAACGCTCCACTCGATACCAGCAGTACAGTGGCAAGAACGGTCATGGCCGTCGGATTGAAATTGGCGAATCTGCTTCCTCTGCGGCTCACAATCCGTCTCCCGTAAAACAACCTTCACCATGGATAACGGACTTTCCAGCGCTTTATTCCGCTCGGATTCCATAATTGTCGAGCGGGACGACAAATTCATTTGACTTCAATGGAATATTTGCGAGGGTCGCCAGTTTTCAACTACAGTGGGGGTTTATTCGGGCCGTTTACGAGACTTGGCCACCGTGATTGCAGTGTTTTTCGTGCAAATCGCAGTTTTTTCACCGATTTGTTGTTTTGAAGGGAATAAATCCAGGACTACGAAGTTCTCATTCTGTGGACCGGTCAGGAGCGAATCTCCAACTCGACTCGTTCGAAGAACTGGCCACACCTCTCTTCGATCAGCTTTACAACTTTGCTCACTGGCTCACTCAGAATCGCGATGAAGCTGAAGATTTGGTTCAGGAAACCTACGTTAAGGCGTTGAAAGGGTTTTCGTCTTTTCAGTTGGGTACTAATTTCCGGGCATGGATCTATCGCATCCTGCGCAACACGTTCTTGACCTCTCGCAAGGGCCTGAAAGTTGCAATGACCGTACCTCTCGATGTCGACGAGGAGGAAGAAGGACCGGAACCTGCCATTGAGCGCGACACGCCAGAGACGCTTCTATTGGCGCGATCGAGCAACGAATTGCTGCAGAAGGCGATCAATGAACTCCCGGTGCATTTCCGCGAGATCCTTCTTTTGTGTGAGGTAGAGGAGATGTCGTATCAAGAGATTTCCGACACGCTTGCGGTTCCTATCGGTACCGTAATGTCACGTTTATCGCGTGCGCGGAAGACCTTACGGAATCAGTTGCGGCCACACGTGCAACCAGAAGCAGCACCACGAATTGCTAGGGGGACAAACCATGGTCTGTGAATCCTGGAAGGCAAAACTCGACACCTACCTTGACGGAGAGGTTCCGGTGGAGGAGATGCGCACTTTCGACGCGCATGTGCGCAATTGCCCGTCGTGCTCTGCGGACGCCCTCTCGCGCGTGCAGTTGAAGCGTGCGATTCAGGTAGCTGGAAAACGTTTCACCCCCAGTGCTGAGTTCCGGAAGCGAATGCAGCAGAAGATTGCGTCCAAGCCGCGACATAGCTTCCGCCTGGGATGGATGTTGGCGGCAGCCGCAGTCGTCGTTCTCATGGTTGGAACCTTCACTTCAACCTACCTTGAAAACCGATCCGGTAGAGACCAGGTGTTCAGCGAGATTGCAGACTTGCATGTGGCGACGTTGGCCAGTTCAGCGCCGGTGGATGTCATCTCCACCGATCGGCACACGGTGAAGCCCTGGTTCCAGGGAAGGATTCCTTTCGCCTTCAATTTGCCAGAACTCCAGAATAGCGGCTTTTCTCTGCTGGGCGGGCGAATGGCCTATCTGGAGCAAACACCGGGTGCACATCTCATTTACGACACGGGAAAGCATCATATTTCTGTGTTCGTATTTCAGGAACGGTCCTTGCCAGCCAGGTTGACTGATAGCTCTCTCCTGTCGGACAAATTGTCGTTCAACATGGAAACATGGAGTCAGGGCGGGCTTCGCTATTTCGTGATCGGCGATGCCAGTGCTGCGAACATCGATAGCCTCGCGAAATTGTTCAAGGCCGCGTCATAGATTGGACATCGACAATTGTAATGACTCGTGTCAAGTGGCCATCTGCCGACAAGGCACGGCGCCTGTTCAGCCTCGCCGCAAGCGCATTGCTCTCTGCTGTCCTTCCCGGAATTTTTTTTGCGGCACTGGGAATAATCTCTGACCGACCCAGTTTAGATAGTTACCGGACCTCAAACTTCAGACCGTAGTTCTCGATTGTGCCGCCACGGCTTGACGACTTGAGGCCGGCAAATCAGCCAGCTTACGTCGTGCACGCATGTAAGCGACTGTGTCTTTTGGAGGAACGCTCATGCTCATGCCCCATTGGAGGAAGGTTCTCCTATGCTCTTGCCTTTTCGCGGCCGTGGCCGCTTTGGGTTCGGGACTCGCCAGAGTCGCAGCGAAGTCAGCAACGGAAGCACCCGCCGGTTTTAACACTCCCAGCTTCAACAGCGCACAAAGCATCAGCAACGGAATCGTCGAGCCACCCGGGGACACTTTTGCTCGGGATCAACAGGTCTATGAGGAAAATGAGACCGTCGCAAATGGGCTTGGACCTGTGTACAACGCAACCAGCTGCGTCGTTTGCCATCAGAATCCAAATAGTGGGGCAGCCAGCCAAATCACAGAACTCCGGGTTGGGCACAATGATGCAAATGGCAATTTCGTCAACCCGACAATCTTCATCAACGACGAAAAGGACACGATTACCGGCAGGTCAATCGTCAATGATCGCGCTATCGGTCCCGAGGCCCAGGAACACATACCTGCGACCGAAAACATCCGCACCTTACGCGCCGCCCTCAACACCCTGGGGGATGGCTTTGTAGAAGCCATAGACGACGCGACTCTAATCGCAATCTCCGAGAGGCAACCTGAGGTGACTGACGGTAAAGTTCATGGAGAAGTGGTGCAGGCTCCGATCTTCGAAGCCCCTGGGCAAACCCGCGTCGGACGCTTCGGCTGGAAGGACCAGCACAGCAGTTTGCTCTCCTTTATTGGGGATGCCTATCTCAACGAAATGGGCATCACGAACCGGCTGCGCCCCAAGGACGTTACGACAGTGCTCAAGACCACGACGGACCCGGAAGATCAGCCAGACAACTTTGGCTTGGCTGACATCGACCACTTTGCTCAGTTCATACGCGGCACCATGGCTCCACCGCGCGACACAGTGCTTGCTGCGACGCCAACAGCCTCGAATGGTGGAAAGCTTTTCCGACAGGTCGGTTGCAATATCTGCCACGTGGAGTCCATAACGACAGCCCCTGCAGGGACGGTTATCGATGGTGGCATGTTTACGGTTCCAGAGGCTCTGGGGGACAAAATAATTCATCCCTTTAGCGACTTCTTGTTACATGACGTCGGAACCGGAGATGGCATTGTCCAGGTTGGACCGCAAGACACGGCCAACAAACTACGAACCGCCCCACTTTGGGGTTTGCGCACAAAAGCGCGTTTCATGCACGACCTGAAGTCGTTGTCTCTTGAAAATGCGATCTCACGTCACAATGGCGAAGCACAAGATTCTGCGCAGGGCTTTAAAGAATTGAGCCCCAAAGACAGAAATGCGTTGATCGCTTTCTTGAACTCGCTGTAAATGTAGTCACGGGTTACTGGCAACAGAAAACGACCCGTTTGAGTGTCACACCCGAAGAGCGTTTTGCACAGCTACGCTGAACAAACTTCAGCGTAGCTGTGTGCTCTCTGTTGTAGCTGGATTAAGGATCGTCGCCATCCCCATTCCAAATGGGATGTTGTTTGCTAAGGAAAGCACGAGTCGGCGGACATTCCGTCATCGAGCCCGTGTTTTGCTCTGCTCTCGTGGAAGCGATCGCACATTTATACCCGCCCTATGGGAATCCGACAGAATGGCTTAAGGCACAAACTTATAGCCCAAGCCGTGCACCGTGAGTAGGTGTAGCGGGTGCGAGGGGTCCCTCTCTAGTTTCTGTCGCAGCTTCAGCATGTGGTTGTCCACCGTCCGTGTACAGGGGTAGTGCTCGTACCCCCAGACTTTATCGAGCAGTTCATCCCGCGAGATCACGCGTTGGGCGTTCTTCGTCAAGAACTCGAGTGTCTTGAATTCCTTGCGAGTAACCAGGATCTTCTCACCGGCCCGAGTAATCTCGGCCTTTGAGAAGTTGACGATCACGTCTTCAAAAACATACATCTCTTCCGGCCGGATGCGCGAAGCGCGCCTAATCTGCGCGCGCACGCGCGCAACCAACTCCCTCGGGTTGAAGGGCACGGTCACGTAATCGTCAGCACCCATTTCCAGAAGCAGAACTTTGTCCGTAACGTCTGAGCTCCCGCTAAGAATTACCAGGGGCAGACCGTGAATCAGATTCGTAATCTTTCTGCAAAGATCACATCCTGAGGATCCTGGACGGGGCAGGCCGAGGATGACTGCTGCCGGCGCTCTTTGGTGGAGTTTCTGCAAGCCACAAGCCGAATCAGACACGACTTCGACCTCGTAACCTTCCGAAGAGAAAAGCCGTCGCAGAATCGTCCGCAAGGCACCATCATCCTCGATGATCAAAATCCGTTCCATTGGGGGAAGGCGCAGGTCGGATATTGGAGGGTTCAAGGTTGCTGATAAGGTGGCAGTTGCCATTGGCTTTCCTCTTTCTGTGCCGTTCGACAGCCTTTCTCACGCGTCGCTGCGTGAGGAGACCAGGTTTGCGATTGGGCGCGCCTGTGGAACGCTAAGCACAGACTCGCGAACCGCCTTCCGCGCTCTGGCCAGGCGCGACATCACAGTTCCCATCGGGATCGACAATATCTCGGCGATCTCCTGGTAAGACGCATCTTCGACATCGCACAGTAAAATGACTTCCCTGAAGATGACCGGCAGTTGTTCGATTGCGTTCTGAACGGCATTCTTACGCGAACGTTCGATCAACAGGGATTCAGGAGTGGCGGAAGTTGCGGGCAACACCGGGAAGTCGTCCTCCGACTCGATCTCAACCGTCATGCGTCGATCGAGTGTCGAGCGCGAACTTAGAAAAGTGTTCCTGAGGATTCGAAACATCCACGCCCGAAAATTGGTGCCGGGCTGAAACGATGCGAAACTGCGCAAAGCCTTCAGGTACGTCTCTTGTACGAGATCCTCGGCACTGCTCTTGTTGTGCACAAGCCAGCTGGCGAAGTTGTAAAGGGAATCGAACAGAGGCATGGCTAATTCTTCGAACCCCGCCGACGGCCGGTCGTCCTGCGACGACGAAGCCGCGAGTCGGACCATCCCCTGCGAGCTAAGTCCAATATTCCCCATTTGCCTTCTCCTGAATCTGTTCGAACCCCGGTTGCTGCCCACTCTGACCTGCCAGTCGTTCGGCGTCAATTAACTGGGGACTTTTTCCATATATCCAACTCATCATCCGCTAACTGATTCCTGGCTAAGGACTTAGCTCTGCATATATCCTGAGTCCGGGAAGTCCCTGTGCGTGAAGTGCTAGACTTCCGTGCGAAGCCCCAAAAGCCCTATGGAATCCCCGCCCAACTCCGTCGTTCGATTCGGGACGTACGAGGTTTCTCTCCAGTCGGGCGAAGTGCGCAAGGCGGGGTTGAGAATCAAACTGCAGCAGCAGCCGATGAAGCTGCTGGAGATCCTGCTGGAACATCCCGGGGAAGTGGTCACCCGTGAAGAATTGCGCAGCCGAGTCTGGCCGAACGAAAGTTTCGGTGATTTCGATCAGGCTCTCAGTATCGCTATCGGCAAGCTGCGGAGTGCTTTGGGGGACTCGGCTGAGAATCCCCGATTCATCGAGACTCTTCCCAAACGTGGCTATCGCTTTATCGCGGACGTGTCAGTCCTCGACACCGATGCGCGATTAAGAAGGCCAGAATTTGCAGCTGCCGGTCCGCCGGCGACAGAGCCTGGGCAGACGCCCCAAAAGTCAGCGTTGGCGGTTGCACCCAAACGCCGGCCGTGGAACACGGGGGGCATCGTCGCCTTGGCGCTGCTTCTGAGTTTGTCGATTCTCGCCGTCTGGCTATTTCGTTTTCGTGGCCCTGCGCCCGCGGGCATCCGATCTTTAGCTGTGCTTCCCCTGGAAAACCTTTCTGGTGACGCTTCACAAAATTACTTCGCTGATGGCATGACCGATGAGTTGATCACGGATTTGGCGCAGATCAGCGCTTTACGCGTAATCTCCCGAACCTCCGTAATGGCCTACAAAGGCGCGCGCAAGCCTCTACCGCAGATCGCTCGTGAACTGAACGTGGACGCCGTGGTAGAAGGCACCGTACTCCGCTCCGGCGGCCAGGTGCGTATCACGGCGCAGTTGATCGAGGCCTCTACCGACAAGCACTTATGGTCCCAGAGCTATGAGGGTGAGTTACGCGATACTTTGGCGCTCCAGAGCAGGGTGGCGAGCGCGATTGCAGATAAAATTCGGATCAATCTGACGCCGCGGGAACAAGCTGCGCTGAAGAACGTAGAGGTTGTCAATCCGGAAGCCTACGAGTCTTATCTCAAAGGCCGCTACTTCTGGAACAAGCGAACGGCAGACGGTTTGAAGGTTGCCCTGGCCTATTTCAAACAGGCAACTGAAGAGGACCCGAAATACGCCAAGGCTTACTCCGGCCTGGCCGATACTTACGCTTTATTAGGCGATTGGCAATACGCAGTGATGACGCCAAAGGAGGCATTCCCTAAAGCAAAGGTGGCGGCGATCCATGCTCTCGAGTTGGACAACACGCTCGGCGAAGCCCACAACTCGCTGGCATTCGTCTTGGATGGCTTCGACTGGGATCTGGATGCTGGCGGGAAGGAGTTCCAGCGCGCGATTGAACTGAATCCAGGCTACGCTACCGCTCACCATTGGTATGCCTGGCACTTGAGCCTATTGGGTCGGTTTGACGAAGCGATTGCGGAGATGAGAAAAGCCGAAAATCTTGATCCGCTATCTCTAATCATTAACGCCGATCTGGCAGAACTCCTTGGCCTCGCGCACTCTTACGACGACTCGATACGGCAGAGCCTCAAAACAATCGAAATGGATCCTAGTTTTGCTCTCGCCCATAATCAACTCGCCCAAGCATACCTGCAAAAACACATGTACGCAGAGGCGGTAGCAGAGCTGCAAAAAGCGGTGGAACTTTCTAAGGATAGCCCGACATGCATCGCTAATCTTGCTCGCGCCTACGTCGCATCCGGCAAGCGGAGCGAAGCAGTAAAACTGCTGGACGTTCTGAAGAGGCGATCAACCACTGGTTATTCGAATGCTTCGGAGATCGCGATGATCTATGCATCGCTCGGAGATACCGATCAAGCCATGGCTTGGCTCGAAAAAGGCTTCGAAGAGCGATTTAACCCCGGCGTCCTGCTCCGGCCCGGCTTCGATCCCCTACGCTCCGACCCACGCTTTGAAGACCTCAGGCGCCGCATTGGCTTGCCCAAGTGAGAACTGCGTTACCGTCGTGACCAAGACGTGCTCTTGCTCTTGCGCTCATTCCTGGTCGGCAGTTTCAACGGCTGCTCGTACTCTCTATGGCCGCCTTCGAGATCTTCGGCATCGGAAGCGGACTTGTGCAGATTTCTGCTGGGTTGGTCGGAATCCTGCCAGATTTATGCCTCCCGAGAGAAGACTCCAACCGACTTACACCTGAGTCAGGGTTTGTCCCTGAGGGAACGGCGACGAGGGTTTGCTTGCGGAACCCTTTTGCAAACCAATCCAGCCAGAGTCTTAACTCGGCGCTTATGTTGAGCATCCCACGGGCGGCGCTGCGAGTCGTGGGAAAGTACGCCAGATTGCTCCTTTTACTTACGATCTAGTGCGACTGCGCCCTGCGTTCGTTCGAGGTCAGTGAGCTTCTTTTGCTGCTGGGGACTGAGAAGTTTGTAAACTTGGGATTGCATGCGGGCGTTCGCGACGATCAGCCTTGCCAGCAGACTTGCTTCGGTATCCGCCAGAGCTTTGATCTGCTTCTCATTTGCGGGTTCGCTGCCGATTGCAAGCAGCTTTTCTCGCGTAGTTCGAAGCGCCGTCATCAAAGGCTCGAGAGTGCGTTGTTCCCGCATCATGATTTGCTGGACAGATTGAGTCTGGGAGGACGTCAAATTGAGGTATGCAGCCAAGGAGGGATCGAGTTGAAGAGATGAGAATGGCAACGCCACCATTACGACTTCGCTGTCCTGTGTTGAATCGGGTTTAGCTTCAACATCAGGAATTCTCGCCGAATCCTGCTCTTCGATTCCACGCCACAGAGTGAGCAGTTCAAACTGCATGTGGGTGAGTTGATATTGCTCGGCACTCATTTCTTTTGCCTGTTCGCCGCTGACGTCGCCGCGCTTGGCTGCCTCTGCAATCGTCGCGAGTGTGGCCGAGAACTTCTGTGTAAGAGCAATCATCAGTGAGTCATAATCTTGCAGCACTTGCTTCGGATCCGTCGGCACGGCGGCGGGGCTTGTTGGCGCATGGTTGATTGCTGTGTCATCAACAGGTATGACAAGGGCTGAATTTCTTCTGCTGTGAGCCTTCGTGTCGTCTTCATCACCAGCCGCAAGTGCACTGGGAACTATACTGGCCAACAGAAGGAGCGATAAAAACAGTTTCGTTTTCATTTTCAGACTACCTTTCTGCTATTGCTGCCACCCACCTCCCAGCGCCTGGTAAAGCTGCACGAGCGCCAATCGCTCGTTGAGCTGGGCTTGCACCAGGTTGAGTTCTGCTGAGAAATAATTTGTTTCGCTGGTCAGCACCTGGAGGTAACTCGCGCCGCCGTTTTTGTAGAGGACTTCGGAGAGATGGTCGGTCTGCTGGGCCGCTTGTGTGAGCAATTCCTGTTGCTCGCGGAACTCACGGTCTTTTTGAGAAGCAACCACTGAATTGGAAACTTGTTCAAGAGCGTTTTGGACGGTTTGCTGGTAAGAGAACACTGTTTCTTGCCAGCTGGCGCGGGCGAACCTGAGTTGAGAGCGGAGCGCCCCGCCCTGGAAGACAGGCTGACTTACGCTGAAGGCCCCGGACCAAGTCTCCGAGGGCTGGGTGATGAACTGGTGGAGGGCGTTGCTCTCCAGCCCTCCTAGTCCGGTGAGCGACAGGTTGGGAAAGAACGCAGCCTTGGCGACACCGATTTGTGCGTTGGCCGCGACCACGTTCTCTTCCGCCTGGCGAACGTCCGGCCGGCGCTCCAGTAATTCCGAAGGAAGGCCGGCCGGAACGTTCTGGGGGACGGGCTGTTCGGTAAGCGCACGTCCGCGGGGAATGGATTGGGGATTTTCACCGAGCAGAACGCTAAGCACGTTTTCCTGCTGCTGAATTTGCCGCTCGAGATCGGGAATGGTTTCAGAGGCGGTATAGACGAGTTGTTCGGCTTGACTCACGTCTAGGCCCGAGGCTCCGCCGTGGCTTTCAAGGAACTGCGTTAACTTCAGGGATTGTTGTCGAGATGCCAGCGTGCGCTGCGAGATTTCGAGTTCGTTGTCGAGCGCGCGAAGCTGGAAATAAGCCGTGGCTACATTAGCGACTAGCGAAGACAGCACCGCTCGCTGACCCCACTCGGTTGCGAGTAGTTGGGCGCGAGCCGCTTCAGTTTGCCGGCGGTATTTTCCCCAGAAGTCCAGATTCCAGATCACCGAGAGATTCAGCTCGCCACCATTGACCTGGTAAGCAGGAAATAGGTTTGAAACCTTCGCATTTTGCTCACTGAAAACGTCCGCACCTACGCTTGCTGAGGGGAGCTGATTGGCGCGGGTGATGCCGACTTGTGCCTGGGCTTCGAGCACGCGCGCGGCGGCGATGCGCATATCATAATTTTTGCCAATGGCGGTATGGATCAACTGCGTGAGCACCGGGTCCTGATAGACCTGCCACCATTGCTCGTTGCCCAGCGATGAGGCTTGGGCGGCCTGTTCCGGAGCGGGTGCCCGGTATTCCTGCGGTACATCCACAGCGGGCCGCTTGTATTTCGGCCCCATCATGCAGCTGGATTCAACAACCAGCACGGCTAGAATTCCTAAGAGTGCAGTGGTCTTCATAATTCAGTCCCCCTGACTGGGCGCCTCGGCGGGCGTGAGTGGCAGTGCTTTCCGTTTGTCAGCACCTGACAATTTCTCAACTACGTAGAAGATCGCGGGAACAAAGAATCTGCCGATGAAGGTCTCGGCGACCATGCCGCCAATCACAGCCGTGCCCATAATCTGGCGTGCTACCGAGCCTGCTCCGGATGCTGTCCAGAGCGGTACGCAGCCGAGAATGAAGGCGAGCGCGGTCATCATGAGGGGCCGGAACCGAAGCCTCGCTGCAGAAAGTGCGGCATCGGTGATGGACATGCCCCGTTCGTAGTCTTCCTTGGCAAAGGCGACGATCAGAATCGAGTTTTTCGCGGCCAGGCCGATGAGCATTACCAGGCCGATCTGGGCGTAGACATCGTTCTCGATTTGAACCATGTACTGTGGAAGGTAAAGGCCGACTACGACGCGACGCAGCCAGAGCGCAGCGAGAGCGCCGAAGACCGCGACTGGAGTGCTCAGCAGCACGCTGAAAGGCACGGTCCAGCTTTCATAGAGGGCCGCCAGAATTAGGAAAACGAACAGTAGCGAAAATCCGAAGATGACGGAAGACGGCAGTCCTTCGCGCGCCTTTTGCTCCTGATAAGACATGCCGATGTAGTCGTATCCCATTTCGCGAGGCATGGTTTGCTTGAAAGCATCTTCCAGGGCCGCTGATGCCTGATCGGAGCTGTAACCGGGCGCCGCGCTAACATTGATCTGTGCCGACCGGTACTCGTTGTAACGCATGGTGAACTCAGGGCCGTAACGAGTCTCAAACTTTGCCAGCGCGGTAAGCGGCACCGTCTGGCCTTGGCTGTTGCGGACATAGAATTGTCCGAGATCGTCGGTGGTCGAGCGGTAAGGCGCCTCGGCCTCCACATACACCTGCCAGGTACGGCCGAAGTCGTTGTAGTAGTTAACGAATAAGCCGCCCATGTAGGCTTGGATGGTGTTGTAGACGTCGCTCAAAGCCACGCCTTGCTTCAACACCTTGTCCCGGTCGACATTGATGAACTGCTGCGGCACGCTCGGGATAAATGTGGTGGAGATCAGTCCAATCTCAGGGCGCTTGCGAGCGGCCGCCATGAACTTGTTCAGGTTATCCGAAAGAAACTGGACATCCTTGCCGGCGCGGTCCTCCAAGGCAAACGTCACGCCGCCGGCCGTTCCGACCCCGGGGATCGCGGGCGGTGAGAAACCGAAAACTGTGCCTTCTGGAAACTGCTTGAGTTTCTGATTCAAACCCGCCTTGATGGCCTGATATTGTTCGGCCTGGGTCTTGCGATCCTCCCAGGGGCTGAGGGTTACAAAGAAGAATGCGTTATATGAAGTCCGAACGTAGCTGAGCAAACTGAAACCGATGACGCTTGTCGTGTACTGAACTCCCGGCGTCTTGGCGAGAACTTCCTCCACTTGTTTCGCAGCTTCGCTTGTCCGCTCCATGGACGCCGATTTTGGGAGCTGCATGTTGATATACATGTAGCCTTGGTCTTCGTCGGGCAGGAAGCTGGTGGGCAGATGTCTGCTAAAGAACCACGCTGCCCCGCCGGCGACTACAAGCAAAACCATCACTACGCTGGCCTTGCGAATCAGGTCACCCGAGAGACGGACAAAGCTGTCGGTGGAGCGCTCAAAATACGCGTTGAACCAGCCAAAGAATTTTCCCAGCGGTCCGCGAGTCTGCTTCTTGGGTTTGAGCAGCAATGCCGAAAGTGCGGGGCTCAGCGTGAGAGCATTGAACGCTGACAGCATCACCGAGATGGCGATCGTGATGGCAAATTGCTGATACAACCGGCCGGTGATACCGGGAATGAAAGCCGTTGGCACAAACACCGAAGCCAACACGAGAGCGATACCTACGACTGGCCCCGAAAGTTCCGACATGGCTTTGATGGCCGCATCTTTCGGACTCAGTCCTTCCTCGATGTGATGCTGCACGCCCTCGACAACCACGATGGCGTCATCGACCACCAAGCCAATCGCGAGCACCAACCCGAACATCGAAAGCGTGTTGATCGAGAAGCCGAACAGCGGGAAGACGACGAAAGTGCCGATTAACGAAACCGGCACGGCCAACATGGGGATCAGGGTGGCGCGCCAATCCTGCAGAAAAAGATAGACCACGAAAATGACCAGCACGATCGCAATCACCAGGGTCTCGAAGATTTCTTTCATGCCTTCTGTGACGGGGAGTGTCTGGTCGAGTGAAACGGTGTAGTCGATGTCCTGCGGGAAGCGTTGCTTCATTTGAACCATGAGCTTCCGGACGCCCGCGACGGTTTGCACAGCATTGGTTCCCGGCAACTGGTAGACGGCAATGATGGCGCTGGGCTTGCCATTCAGGCGGCCGCTCAGGCTGTAGTCCTGAGTGCCCAGCTCGACTCGGGCCACGTCTCTGACTCGAACCGTCCCTCCGTTCGGTGCTTCGCGCACGATGACGTTACCGAACTGTTCCGGAGAAGTCAGGCGGCCTTGCGCCAGCACGGCGTAGGTGAATTGCTGGTTACTCTGAGCCGGCTCGCCACCGACCTGCCCCGCCGGATTCACCGTGTTCTGGGCCTGAAGCGCGTTCACTATGTCCGTGACGGTAATGCCAAGCTTCGCCATTTGGTCGGGCTTCACCCATAGCCGCATGGCGTACTGCCCTGAGCCGAACACCTGGGTCTGGCCAACACCGTAGAGGCGCGCAACGGGGTCATTCAGGTTGATGTAGGCGTAGTTGGCCAGATAGTTCGAATCGTGGGTGCCATGCGGCGCGTAGAGGGAAATCAGCATGAGCGGAGCAGTGGTCGATTTCTTCAGAGTGATTCCGTAATTGTTCACCTCCGGGGGCAACTGACCGTTGGCCAACTGTTGGCGCGACTGCGTGAGCAGCAGATCGGTGTTGGGGTCAGTTTTGAGATCGAAGTCGACGAGCAACGTCGTTTGCTGGTTCGCGGTGGCGTTCAGCGAGTACATGTAATTCATGTTGTCCACGCCGCTGACTTGTTGTTCGATGGGCGTGGCCACAGCTTGCTCCAGAGTCTGCGCGTCCGCACCCGGATAGTTGGCTTGCAACCTGATTTCAGGTGGGGCGATGTTCGGGAACAGCGCTACCGGCAGAGTTGCGATGCTGATCGCGCCGACGATGACGGTAAGAATCGCAATCACGATCGCGACGATCGGCCTTCGAATGAAAAAGTTTGCCATGGCTCAACGCTCCTCCGCTTCTTTGTACGGCGTGGGATTCACCGGTTCGCCTTCTTTTGCCTTCTCCGCGCCAACCGCCGCGACGCGCTCCCCGGGTTTCAGCCCGGATGTGATCACCCAAAGCGAGCCCACTCTCGGCCCGACCTGCACACTGCGGAGTTGAGCCCGGTTGTCAGCGCCGATGACCGTCACTTGATTGCTACCTTGCTGCTGACTGACAGCCGCCTGCGGAATGAGAAGCGCTCCCGCGATGTTTCCGGTTGGCGCCTGAACGCGCGCGTACTGGCCAGGCCGCAACAGATTTCTGGAGTTGGGAAACTCACCCACGATCTGAATGGTTCCGGTCTGCGTGTTGACCTGCCGATCCGCGAAGACGATTCTGCCGGGATGCGGGTAGACACTCCCGTCGGCCAGGGTCAAGCGCAGCGGAATTCGTGAAGCGTGCGTCAGCCAATCCACGCTCCCTGGACCGCCGCCATCCGCCATGCGCAGATATTCCTGTTCGCTGATCGGGAAATAAACTTTGATCGGACTTAGCTGCGAAACCGCGGTGAGGACCGTTGACGGCCCCACCAGGTTGCCCACCTGCACCGTGTTGATGCCGGCGATCCCATCGATTAACGACACGACTCTGGTGTAGCCCAAATTCAGCTCGGCTTGTTCGACCGACGCCTGGCCGGTCTCAACTGCCGCCTTCGCCCCGCGGAGCGACTGCGTGTCGGTGTCTAACTGACTTTGAGGAATGGCGTGAGCTTCCGCTTCGGGAACGTCGCGCTTCACGTTTTGGTCGGCGTTCGCCATCTGCGCCTCAGCCTGCGCCAGCTGTCCTTTAGCCTGATCAAGCACGGCTTGAAAGGGACGGGGATCGATTTCAAAGAGGAGCTGACCCTTTTTGACGAATGCGCCTTCGTGATAATCCTGGCGAATCAGGTAACCGCTCACCTGAGGCTGAATCTGCGCATTGACATAGCCTTCGAGCGTTCCCACCCACTCGCCCTGAACCGGGACATCCTTTTGAATGACAGGCGCGACTTCGACCACCGGTGGTGGAGGCGGGGCTGCTGCGCGCACGTCACTGTTGCTGCACCCAAGTGCATTCAGGAGGAGCACAGCACTAACGAAACCTGTAAATATTTGCTTCATGTTTCCTTCCCCTCAATCGAGCGAATAAACTTCCGCTTCAATCGCGTCACTGGCGCGCCTGATTCGGGACGCTGCTCGGTTGGGGGGAAATGTGGCCCGAGAGTCGTCTTGTCGATTCAGGCGCGTCAGTCACGCGATTGCATCTTTTACAAGGGCAAATCGCATGCCAGATCCGACGCGAAGCTAAGTCTTGCCAAATCAAAGGAACTCTCCAGGCAGTTCAGAACCAGAGCTGTCGAAGGGGTCGAAAGTGTCGAGAAAGGCGGTACGCGACGGCCGAATTCGTCAACAGGAAATGGCGTCATTCTGATCTCCTCGGTGCGGTGGCATCAAAGTTGGAGTTCTTTCGCATCTGCACAACAGAGCCGCCCTCTTCGAAAGAGACCTCGTCCATCAGCGTCTTCATGAGGTAGATCCCACGACCATGGGTGAAGAGCAGATTTTCCAGCAACGTGGGATCCAGTACTGCATTGCTGTCAAAGCCTCGTCCCTGGTCTCGAACGGTGATTGAGACTTCTCCGTCCATGTAGCAACGACAAGTGACGTAAACGCTCTTGCAAGGGTCATCGTCACTGCCATTGCCGTGGATCACGGCATTCGCCAGAGCTTCACGCACGGCCATCTCGATGTCGACTTCGCTTCCATCCGCGCGGCGAAAGTAGAGAACGAACTGCATGAGCTGGTCTACGAATGGAGAGATAGCCGCGACCTGACTGGGGAGCGACTGCCGCAGCTCTACGAAAGGACCAAAATGATCAGTCCGCGGCAGAAGCGCGAGGGAGTGAGTGTGAGCCATTGCAGCAATCTCCAGTTGGAATTTGCTTGCCATTGCTCAGGCTGGAGGCAAGGCTCATGCCAAATGTAGCGCTGAACTAAGTGATTGAGCTCCGGAGAGTCCTACGATGATCGTGCGTCACATGAGCGACGAATCTGTCGAAAGTGTTGAGACAGGCGATTGGCCTGACGTTGAGCACATTCATTTTCAGATATCAGGAGAGATTGGATCATCGCTAGCGCAGCCAGACGAACGCAAGGCACCCTAGTAGCGCTATGTATAAAAACGCATAGATGACCACGCAGTTGTCTTCTTCGCGATCATCCGCATCCTCAGCCATCTCTTTTGCGCTTTTTGGCTGCGGTTCAAGATAGCGAATTGCGTCATATATTTCCGTGTCGGTCAGGTCTTCGATATTGCGGTCAGGCTCGTGATTTGCCAGCATAAAGCACTATCATCAGTACGCCTGGTCTCCGGCAAAGTGTTCGCTCTACCAGTACGAACTGGTCAAGACTGATTTCGCGGAACACTTAGCTCACTTTTTCCTTGCACGAACAGTTGATTTTCGGAAGGTTCCATGCGAGGCGAGTCTGCGAGCTCCATCAGAGCGCGAGCACGACCCTCCCGAATGTCTCTAGCGGAGCACCCGAGGAGAAGAGCGCATTCGTGTTCCGAGTAATGCTCCAGGACGGACATGACGAACACAAACCGATGGAAATCTGCAAGTCGCAACACGGCGTCGATTTCGAAGTGTCCACCTGGATCCCTCGAATGTTCGTCCAGGTTGGAGAACATAGCTCTAGACAGGGGTGAATTGGACTGGCTGGGTCGCGGCTTCAATTCACGAATCGCATTCTGGACTATGGTTCGCTTTGCCCAGGAACGCGCCCATTCACGAAAGACGGGGTTACCCGAGACACAGTCCTCAAGGCCACTTACAAGGCAGCGCTCGGCCTTTGTGGGATCGCTCGTGAGTAGAAACGAAAGCTGATAGAGCTCTTTCAGGCCCTCCTTAAAGATTGTGCGAAAGTCGTCGTGACTGGCGTACATGTCTGCTTCTTTTTCGCGTACTCGAATGTGGGCTCGTTCAGCCATTTCTTCCTCCCAATTGTGGCGCTCATCGGTGCAACCACTTGCAGAAACCTGCGCGATCGGACTCGCTGGCTGCGAAAAGGTCACGGACCATCTGAGTTTCGTGACGCGCTAGTGTTAGCTTGTCGAATTCGCGAAACCCAACCATCGATTGGGCAGCCTCTGAGATTGGGGCCGGAGAGTATGCCGCATCAATTCTTTGAGTTTTTTGCGAGCTCGCGCTGACTGGGCCTTCACCGTACCGGTCGGTACCCCTAAGATCCGCGCAGTTTCGCGAATCGACAAGCCATCAATGTCGCGCAGCTGAAATGTCCTGCGCAGAACGGGAGAGAGCTGACTGTGTAACTGAGTCATCCGAACAGTTAGTTCAGACTTTCGACATTCGTCTTCGGGATTGGGCCGGTGATCGGCCAGGCGTTCCGACAATGAAACGGGTTGCAGGTCCCCGGTGGATTCGTCGAGAGACACAGGGAGGTGTCTTGGGCGCCGGCGCAGCTGCAATCGAGCGCAGTTGAGCACGATGGTAGTCAGCCAGGTAGAGATCTGTGCCTGCCCTCTGAACTGGTGCAGGTGGGTGTGGGCAGCGAGAAGCGCATCCTGGACCGCGTCCTCCGCGTCCGCTGCATTGCCCAGGAGGCGGTATGCCCTTCTGTAGAAGGGATGTAGTCCACTCGATAGAATTTGCTCCAATTGCTGAGTCGCTGCGTCTTGGTTTAGAGTTTTACTAAGGTCGGCATACCCGACGTCTGCATTTGTGTTTTGCATTTTTTTCCTCAATCCTTAAAAAACCTATCGCGACCTGTGTATCGACTGCGCTCCCTTCAATCACCTGCTGGTATCCTGAGATTCCTGCTGGCACGGCGAGTTAGCTCTTTCACCACATGCTTTGTAAACACGCCGTGACAGCGGAATCGGGTTCCCCCATTCAGCAACTCAAGAATTACGTTCTCGCCCTCCTGACTGATCGTCGTGACATGTTTCATCTCGATGACGAGTTCGCGACCGCGAAGGTCTGCTCTTGCCTCTTGACACGCATTCCTTAGCTCGGCTGTCCAGGGCGCGACGAGCTTTCCTTCCACAATCACCCGGCGCTGCCTGGCGTTTTCGACGAGTGAGATCTTCAGCATTGCTTCTCCCACACGCGATAAGGCAAGACGCACGCCAAAACCTGCGGGGCTGTAAGTCGCTGAATTTTAAGGAGAGGAACGACGCAACTCGGAGAGATCGAAGTCGAAGGAGTTGAAAGCGTCGAAAATGTCGAAGCTACGAGGCGGGCTGGAGATCAAGCATACTGCTTCGCGTAGATGCCAAATTTCTTCATTCGAGAAAGGAAGGTCGTGCGATTCATTCCGAGGCTTGCGGCAGCACCATCGGCGCCGCCGACGCGCCCCTTGCATGCAGTGAGCGCCCGTATGATGTCATCACGCCGCCTTCTTTCATATTCGTCGGCAACGCTGGTTTGATCGCTTAGCGAGTCTGTTCTTCCTCCAGCGATTGGCTCGACGTGATGCGGTTCGGCATGGGGGAACACTACCGTATTTGTTTTCCGGAGTTCTCCAACCGGCGCCTCAAGCGATTTGCCGCGCGTGACAATCACCGCCCGCTCGATGAAATTCTCCAGTTCGCGAATGTTGCCTGGCCAGTCCCAAGCCGTAAGCCCCTTCATGACCGCCGGAGAAATCGCCTCGATCTTCTTCTGCATTTGCTTGGCAAACTTCTGGACAAAATAACTCACTAATTGTGGGATGTCTTCCTTGCGTTCCCGCAGAGGCGGTATCCGGATCGGAAATACATGCAAGCGGTAGTACAAATCACTTCGGAATTCGCGGTCCGCGATCATCTGTTCAAGATCGCGATTGGTAGCCGCGACGAGCCGAATATTGACTCTTCGCGTGTGCGTGCTCCCCAGTCGTTCAAATTCGCGCTCTTGTAATGCACGCAGCAGCTTCGGTTGAATTTCGATGGGAATGTCTCCCACTTCGTCCAGGAACAGAGTCCCTTGATCTGCCAATTCCATTCGTCCGACTTTTTGCGCAATGGCGCCAGTGAACGCTCCCTTTTCATGTCCAAACAGTTCACTCTCAAGCAGACCGGTAGGAATGGCGGCACAATTCAGCTTCACAAACGTGCGCTCCTTGCGCCGGCTGCGGTCGTGAATGGCGCGCGCGATCAACTCCTTGCCTGTACCTGTCTCCCCCAGCAGCAGGACTGTAGAGTCGCTGATCGCGACCGTTTCAACGAGCTCCAGAACATGTTTCAGCGCGGGGCTGTTTCCGATGATGTTTTCGAAGTTCATCTCGCTGCGGATTTCTTCTTCGAGATAGAGCTTCTCCTGGGCGAGCTTATCTTTGAGTTGCGAAATCTCGCGATATGCCAACGCGTTTTCAATGGCGATGGCGATCTGGCCTGACGCTTGTGTCAGAAAGTCGACGTCGTATGGGGTGAAAGGACTTTCAGTAGTCCGTGCGATGGTCAGGATTGCGAGCGCTCGACCCCGATTAATCAGAGGAATCAGACAGGTGCTCTTCAGGCCTTCGGCGACCACTTCATCGTAGATCTCAGGGGGGACTTCGGAAGGATCGGTCTTGTTAACCACTGCTGGTTTCAATGACTCCAAAACGCGCCTGGAGGCGCCGGCTATTGTCAGGACCCGCTCCTCCTTGATGATGCCTTTGCCCTGAGGAAAATCAAGAACATATAGCCTGGACGTGCCTGCAGCGGCATCTACGAGCGAAACCGCAACGGCATCGCACTGCATGACCTCGCGAATGTTGGCTGCAATCAGGCGCAACAGTTCCCGAAAGTTCAGGTTCGAGGTGATTCGGTTCGTTAGATTCAAAAGCAACTGCAGGCGGTCGTTCTGAGTTTGTAAGCAGGCGTGAGCAGTCTGTGCACTCCGGAGATTCAGTCCGTCATCGAGCGCGAATGCGACGACATGCCCGACTAACCGCAGGAAGCTTATCTCGTCCGCGCTGAATGGGCTCACAGTGTTGCGAACGATTCCGAACACACCCAATCGACGATGCGGCGTCGTCAGCGGCACGCGAACACTGGAGCCGAGGCCCAGTTTCTTCGCCCAGGGCTTGAATCGCGGATACCGCTCTTCGGTGTCCCAATCGGCAGTATGCTGTGGATCGCCGCTCGCCATAGCGTGCCACGTTGGCAGCTCCTCAATAGGCAGGTCAGGGAAAGGTAAAGGGCCCTTACCCCAAACGAGATATTCAATTTCTTTGGAGTTCTCCTTCAACACAGTGAAGTAAAGGTGATCAATGTGCAGAAGCTTGTCGATTTCACCGGCGAGGGTGCTGGCCAGTTCCTCCGGTTCGCGGCACGCAGCGATCGCTTCACTGATGCGCAACACGGCGTCATAGCGGTGGTTGCCGCTTTGAGGCGCAATGAGGAGGTCTGTACCCATAGCGTTACGATTCACACACTCGCTACTGAACGCCGGCTTTAATTCACCCTAGATATCCATATACATGATGATTCACTCCCCCTACAGGTCGCAAAAATCGCGGTCGCAGCGTACCTCGTAAGTGCTGATGCCTCAACGCCAGTGAACGTCGCACGTATTGTGCGGCCACATCTTCAGCATAGCTTCTACCACAATCGACAGTTTCGACCCTTTCAACATCCGCGGGCTGGTCGCGCTTTTGCTAACCCCAGCGCTTTGCCACCACTTGCGTGTGCCACGAAGTTTGGCATGGCTATTGCCTGTAAGACAGGTGCGATGCTTCAAATCGATTGTGAGGCGGTCATGTGGAAGATGACAACTCGCGGCCTCTCGCTGGAGGAAGTTTTTATCGATGAACCTTCTGGCCAGCGCCGGCACTGCCAAATATGAGAAACGGGCGTCGCAGACATCAAGTGGGAGATATCAAAGGAGACCGAGCATGAAACCGAAGCACTCGATGAAACGAACAGCAATGGTTGTGGGCATTCTTGCACTCATATCCATCACTGCAGTCGCACAGGAGAACCGATCAGAAATCAGCGTCCAGGGTACGGGGTTCTTCACGAAGGACACCGACGGAAACGGGATTCAGCAACGCGCTACCAACACTGGCGGATTTCTGGTTGGTTATCGGTACAACTTCAATCGCTGGCTCGCAGCTGAGGCGAACTACGGCTACGACCGCAATACGCAAATGTATTTCAACGGCCCGGGGGCTCGCGTGGAGTCTAACATCCACCAGATCACCGGCTCAGCTGTGGTGAAACTGCCGAGTTTCGCCCGGCTTCAACCCTACGCGTTGGCTGGCGGCGGTGCCTTGATATTCGATCCGACCGGGAATTTCGGTGGCAGCTTCCTGGGAGCTACAACCGAGACGAGGGGTGCATTCGTTTACGGCGCCGGTGCGGACTATGCTTTCACCAGGCACATCTCGCTACGAGCCGAGTATCGTGGCTATGTGTACGAAGCACCAGATTTCCATCTCGCCGGCCTGAATACCGACAGCTGGACGCATATTGCGCAACCGTCCGCTGGCATCGTCTTCCGCTTTTAGTAGTCGCGACCGAAGGCGTGGTACGGGTGTTCAACTGAACATCCGTGCCACACAATTCGTCTTGATTTCGTCATGATGATGAGCGCCCATTGTTTATGAGGTAGACCGCGATAACGCCTTTGTTGGCCCTTCCCCTAAGAAGTGCAGAAGGCGCCGCGGTCACCTCGCCACACTACACGCCGTCGAGGGTGCTATGACTTGATCCGGGCGATGGTGGACAGAGCAAGATCGGCCTTGGCGCGAATCGCATCCGCATTGGCAGTTAGAAAGTCGAGAAATGTGCGCAATACGAGTGAGGGCTCACCCAGTTGCCACGCCGCGATCAGGTCGAGATACAGATCCGGCTCAAGCCGAATGAACTGCACGCCATGCGACCGGAGATTGCTCGCGGAGGCGGGTACGATGGCAATGCCTTCCTCCGCCTCAACCAACGAGAGGATCGTCTGCATCGAATTCGGTTCGTTCTCAACCTGCGGAGAAAAGCCTTGAGATCGGCACGCTCCAACGATGGTGTCGAACACAGCAGGTGCGCCTTTTCGGTGAAAAAGTATAAATCGCTCATTCGCAAGGTCGGCAAGCCGAATTTTTTTACTCTTTAGTTTTAACTTTCGTGATCGAGGAAGGACCGCAACCAGAGGATCACGCAGCAATACTCTCGATTGCCGATTCTTGCTGCGCTCCAGCGAGAGGGTACGCGTGATGGCGATATCGATCTCGCCTCGGTCACATGCCCGGTCCAGTTCAACAGGATAGAGATCATGGAGCGCAAGCTTTACGTCCGGATATTCCAGTTTGTATCTGCGAATGAGGTCAGGGAGGAAGGAAAGGGTTGCCGAACCGATAAACCCGATCGAAAGCCTGCCAACCTTGCCTTGGGCAGCGCGCTTGGCAGTGAGGATGGCAGTCCCCGCCTGTTGCAGGATGCGGACGGCGTCCGCATAAAATATCTCGCCTTCCGGCCTCAAACGTGCGTTGCGACCGGTTCGCGAAAAGAGTTTCAGTCCAAGCTCGTCCTCCAGATCGGACACAGCCTGGCTGATCGAGGGCTGAGCAATATGCAGCCGGCGCGATGCCTCCCGATACCCTTTGCACTCTACGACGGCGGTGAAGTAGCGCAGATGCCGTAGTTCCATCTGATAGGCACTCCCTATCAGTCTGATTGGAACATACGACGTATCGCAATGTCACTTCCCAAATCTATTGCTGTGGAGCGACTTGGAATAAAAGAATGAAAGTTGAACTCTTTCACCCCGACCCTGACACAGAGCCGCGTCATTGGGTGCGGCACGATCAGGCTTTCGCGATGATGTTGCGACCCGGCTCAATTGAGTGGGGGGCGAAGCGTTGCGCGCTGGAAAAGTTCGAGTACAGCGCGGGCGACTTGGCACTGTGCCATCGTCATGTGGGTGAGTGGGTCGGACTCATGAACGTATCGCATCTGCAGCTCGGTATTTCCGACGAGGCACTGATGGCCTGCTCTGACGGCGCCTACGGCGAGGTAGAACTGCGCCCTTCGCGCAAGTTTGCGGACCCACGCCTGAGTGCGATGGTTGCAGCCGTTCATGCGGAGATGGTTGCCGGCTTTCCGAGCGGGCGGCTGTTTCTGGATTCTGTCGAGCAGGCGATGGCCATAACGCTGGTCAATGGTCATGCAGTAAGGCACCGTCCGGTGCGGATTTACCGAGGCGGACTCGGCTCAACGCGCTTGCGGAAGATTAAAGAGTTGGTCCATGCGAAGATGGAAGACGATCTGAGTCTCGATGAGATGGCGCACTCGGTTGGATTGAGCACGGCTCATTTCGCGCGCATGTTTCGCAAGTCAACGGGCCAGACCCCGCATCAATTTGTTCTGCGCCAAAAGCTCGAACGTGCCAAAAGCATCTTGCGTGATCCCGATGCTCGAGTGTTGGACGTCGCCGTTTCGTGTGGCTTCAAGACCCAGCAGCACTTTGCACAGGCTTTTCGTGAGGCCTTGGGAGTCAGCCCGACAGAGTATCGCCAGGATCTCATCGGCTCCGCAGCGGCTTGCGCGTGTGAAATCTGCTCCGAAGATAGGTCGCTCCTGGTGATTAGCGGTTAGCAGCTAGAGCTTCACTCTCAAGGAAGCTTTAGGGGTGCCACTCTTCGCCAGTTGAGAGGCGAGCTATTGATAGGCGAGCTATGGAGCGGCGACGAAAAGAACCCCACTCACCATGGTCTCAATCCTGGCTGCCATATCTTCGGCGGGGATACGGTTGGGAGTCTGAAACCAGCGGCGCGCGGCTCCAAAAACGGCCCAGGCCGCGGTGGTCGCTAGCAGTTCCGCATCGGCACCGGGTGCGATGCCGTGCAGGGCAAGACCTTCTTTGAATATGCCCTCGACGACTGGGATGATAGAGCCTTCAAGCGACATCCGAGCCAACTGCGTGGGACAGCTCGTGCTCTCGGCAAGATAGTCACAGACACCGAGCGCAATGGCGCGAAGCGCTCCATGGCAGTCGGTAAAGGTGATGCTGCGGCGCTCGATCAGATCGCGAAAGCGGGCGTCGGTCATGGCCCGCAGCAGCGCGTTCTTATCCTGATAGTGCAGGTAAAAGGTGGCCCGATTCAGGGTGGCTTCGTCCGCGATCTCCTGAACTGAAATATCCTCGAACTCCTTATTTTTCAATAACCTTACCAGTGAATCCATGAGCATCCGGCGGCTGCGCACAATGCGCGGATCCGCAGTTTCCGCCTCGGGTTGGAGAAGCTGGGCCATTACTACCTTAGAGTACCCCTTGGGGCCTAAAGCGACACTTGTTTATTTTATGAATCGACAATTGTTGTTTAATAATCATATGTCGCGTAGGAGGATTTATCAATGTCAACGCTGCTGCATATCGATTCCAGCCCACTCTACGGTCGATCAGTCTCCCGCGAGTTGACCGCTGCGTTCGTCAACCAATGGAAGGCTTCGCATCCGGATGGAAGAGTCATAGACCGCGACCTCAACGCAACAGCAATACCGCCTATCAGTGCCGAATGGGTCGGTGCCGCCTATACGCCGGAACCGGCCCGCACTGCGCAGCAGAAGGAGTTGCTTTCGCTGTCGGACTCGCTGCTCGCCGAATTGGAGCAGGCCGATGAGTACGTCATTGGCGTGCCCATGCATAACTTTGGCGTGCCTTCCGTGCTCAAGCTATGGATCGACCAGATTGCGCGTGTCGGCAAAACTTTTTCCTACGGGGAGAGCGGGCCAAAGGGCCTCATCGTTGGCAAGAAGGCGACCTTCATCATCGCAACCGGCGGGATCTACGACGCCCAGACGCAGAGGGCCTCATTCAATTTCGTGGAGCCGTATCTGCGTTCCGTATTTGGTTTTCTGGGCGTGACGGACGCAACCTTCCTCACCGCAGGGGGGACCGCTGTGCTGAACCAGGGGCAGGACCGGAGCGTGTTTCTCGCTCCACACCTTCAAGCCGTGCAGACGCAAGCGCAGACTATCTAGAACGGACACATAAAAAGACGACACATCTAAGAGAGGACACGTTATGAAAATTACTGCCAGCGTTGCCCGCTATTTACTAGGCCTTATGTTTACGGTCTTTGGGTTGAACGGATTTCTCAACTTCATCCACCAGCCGCCACCGACGAATCCGCTGGCAATGCAGTTCTTTGTTGCCGTCAGCGCATCGCACTTTGCCGCTTTCTTCTTCGCCGTGCAGGTCCTAGGTGGGCTGCTGTTGCTCTCCGGCTACTTCGTGCCGCTTGCCCTGACCGTGTTGGCGGCGGAGCTCTACAACATCCTTGCGTTTCACTTGACACTGGCGCCGGCGACCATTGCTCCGGCTCTGGTGGCCTCTGTATTGTGGGTACTCGTCTTCCTTCAGTACCGCGATAGCTTCAAGAGCATCTTCAGCGCGAAGCCTGCGACGCGGCCATAAACTGCGTCGCAGTACTCGCCAGGAGCCCTGCATTCCGCTATTCGCATCTCGACTTTAGCGCTCATTGAGAACAGCCGCGGCCCGGGTGATCTCAACAAATCGAGAAATTAAGTTGTGCTTCTCCGACCGTCGGTGCCAGGCGACACCGATCTGCCAACTTGCCCATTCGAACTCTCGTCGTTGTTTTCCTCATGCCAAGCTCCAGATTCAGGGGGAAGTCGTTGGAGCCTTCTCCCGATCGGCGAGCTCGAATTTAGCAAGATTTCGACCATCCCAGCAGAAATCCGCACAAGTCCATTTCGAAAGTGCAGTTTACTCACTAGTGAGCAAAGCCACAGCCCCAACAAACCGAACGCCGGATCAGCCGACTATTGCTCGCCGGTCGGAACCACTTCAACACAGGAGGGAAAGTTGATGGAAGCAATTGGATTGTTAGTCACGCTCGAAGCACGCGCGGGTAAGGAAGCTGATGCCGAGGCGTTTCTAAAGTCAGCTCAGCCACTCGCGCTGAATGAAAAAGGGACCCTGAGATGGTATGCGTTCAAGATTGGTCCGCGGAAGTTCGGCATCTTCGACACCTTCGCCGATGAAGCCGGCCGGAATGCCCACTTGACTGGCGAGATCGCGAAGGCGTTGGGAGCGCGGGCCAGCGAATTATTTGCGGTTTCTCCGCAGGTGGAAAAAGTGGAGATCCTTGGAAGCACTCCCTTGAAAGGCTGAGTCTGAGGTTCCAGAAAAAAACAACAATTAGGGAGAAAAAATGATCATTAAGGAGCAAGAAATGAAAATCTCACCAACGTGCCGACATGATTCCGCGTGCCAGGAGCCCAAGTCAGCCCTCCCCGGCCTGATGCAGCGTCTCGGCTTAACCCTTCTCGCCTGTGCGCTCGCCATCGGTGCGACCGAGGCGCAGCAAGCGGCCACTCCAATTGACGGTGTCATCGGAAAGCTCCAGTCATTCGATGGCAAGTCGCTTGATGTTATGACACCTGCCGGCGCGGTCCACGTTGCCGTCAAGGAGCCCCTCATAACCTATAAGCAGATACCCTCCGACTTGAGTCATGTCGCAACCGCGCCTTACATCGGAGTTGCATCGACTGAGCAGGCGGACGGAAAGCAAGTGGCGAAGCAGATCTTCATATTTCCCGTGGAACTGCGTGGAGCTGCGGAAGGCAGCGTCCTGACCGACCCCCCGGGTGCGACCTCCCACAGCAGAATGACCAACGGCACCGTTTCTCGTCCTTCGCACTCACGAATGACGAACGGAACAGTCCAGAAGAGCGGCGGTACCACGCTCGTCGTTAATTACCAGGACGGCTCCCAAACGATCTCCGTACCGCCCGATGTCCCGGTCACGGAAGTCGCGCCTCAGCAGGTCACTTTTAGTCCGGGCGATGTCGTCTACGCGACGACTCAGAAACTTCCGGACGGAACACTGGTGACCGACAAGATTTTCCAGTTCATACCAGCGGAGTCCCACTAGACGGTGCGGTTGAGGTTTCAGAAATTGAGTACATCAGCAGCCCTCCCCAATGACGCCAAATCGACGAGCACGTTGCCGGAGCAGGCGGGCGTGCTCGTCGTCAGGAAACACCATTTCCTGGTGCGTTGGAGTCACTGGCTGAATGTGCCGATCCTTCTTGGCCTCATTCTGAGTGGCATCTCTATTTACTGGGCTTCGCCAATTTATCAACACAAGCCCGATCCAAATACGGGAAGCTTCGATGTGGCCGCGGATATCGGAATATGGATATGCGCTCATGTGCCCGGACAGCACCATTACAGCAGTCCACCCGACTGGATTTACAACCACATGAGCCTTGGCCCGGGCATGTTGGCTTTGGCTCTGCGTCTGCATTGGCTGTGCGCGTACTCATTAATGTTGAACGGCATCGTGTACTTGGCGGGGCTGATCATGGGAGGAGGCTGGCGCTCCTTGTTGCCTCGCCGGACCGATCTGCTGGACGCGCTCAGGATGTTTCGATATTACCTGGGGTTTCCTTTCGCCAAACTGGCGCGCCGCCATTGGCCCCATCCCGTTTTCAACACAAAGTACAACGCGCTTCAGCGCGCAGCATACTTCTCCGTTCCAATCGCCGGTTTGCTTTCGGTCGCCACGGGATGGGCGATTCATAAGCCCATGCAGTTCCATTGGCTGGCGGCTCTCTTTGGAGGATACAACGCAGCTCGGGTCTGGCATTTCTGGCTGATGTGGCTCTACATCTTTTTCGTCGTGCCGCATGTGATTCTGGTTCTCGCCGACGGGTGGGATACGCTGCGAAGCATGATCGTGGGTTGGTCGATGAGAGCCGAGCGGTCGGAGGTCGTTGCAAATGAATCATAACGAAAATTGCGACGATTCATTGCAGCCGAAAGATAAACCGTCGACGAACCTGGAACCGAAACAGAGGAGAGCAAAGTTGCCAAAGGCTGATTCGGAGGATGCGAATCCTCCCCTCCCAGCGGCTACTGAGAATGAGAAGCCCGCGGCCGTCGAAGCCATAACAAAGCAATTGATTGCTGATCGATCGCCCTCGCCGTCAGTGGGCCCCGGACCGCAAACAGACGAGATGGCTACTGTGGTTGCGAAGTCTGTCTCTGTGAAAACTCCGCAAAGCTTCTTTGGAGAGCAACCTCTCCCGGCACTTGAGATAGCTCCCCGGGTTCTGCGTTATCAGAGCCGGCGCGACTTTCTGGCGTTTGGGGCTGGCACGCTGGCAGCACTAGCAGGCGCAGGATTTCTACTGCCGCGAGATACGCTCAGTCGCTCGGGTGTGCGTCGAAATATGGACTCCGCTGAGAAGGAGTGGTTTCTAAACAAAGCACTGCGGATCGACGATGATGTCGCAGAAGCGCTCTACTCTGTAAATCGCAGTGTACCCACCTACACCAAATCGCAGATTACCCCGCTCAAAAACAACTACAACGGATCTACTCCCGACCCTGGCTACATTCCTGGATGGAAATTAACTCTGGATGGGCTCGTCTCTGGCCTGAGTATCTCTCTCGATATTCGGAATCTCCTGACTCGCTTTTCAGTTCATGAGCAGATTACAAGGCTGGTTTGCGTCGAGGGCTGGAGTGCGATCGCGTGGTGGGCTGGTCTGAGATTCGATGATCTGCTTCGCGCCCACCCACCGATGTCACAAGCGAAATGGGCAAGTGTGGAGTCTTCGGTCAATCTCGACGCCTCTGGGAATCCTGATCCTTACTTTATGTCAGTCGACCTGGCAACGGCCCGCCATCCACAGACGCTGCTCGTCACTCACTTCAACGGTCAGCCCCTCACCGTGGAGCATGGAGCTCCGCTCCGTCTTTTGGTCCCCGTGAAACTTGGTTTGAAGAATGTGAAGGCTATTACCAGGATTACATATGTCGCGGAAGAGCCGAGAGACTATTGGGCCGAGCGTGGATATTCCCGCTATGACGGAATCTAACGCCCGGCAGAATTCAAGCGACTCTGCGATGTACTCCGACTCGGACGACGTTATGGGAAAAGTGATCGAATTTTACATTCGAGATCTCTTTCCGAAAAAACTGAAGCCGCTACCCTGCGACGACCAGCGCGGTAAAGCTATCGAGTTTCCCAAAGACGGGCCAAGCGAAGCGGGTAAAACTAGAAGAGCGCAGCGTACACCTCGCATCTCCAACAGAAGATGGTGAGCGCGGAAGGAATCGAACCTTCAACCTACTGATTAAGAGTCAGTTGCTCTGCCAATTGAGCTACGCGCCCACGGTGGGGATTTGGCTGGTAGGGACGAACAAAAATTATAGCATCCAGGAGCCGGGTTTTCGCGCAGGCGGGCGGGTTCTTCAGAAAAAACAGCGAAGCAGAAAAAGTGCGAAGCGAAAAGTCTGGCGCGAAAGCTTTCTCCGACTTTGAGAATTCCATTCGCGTAGCGCGCACCACGAAGGGCCACCTTCTCAACGCGCACGATTGAACCGCGAAAGACGCGACGAGGTTAGGAACGCTGGCGAACTTCCGCCGCCAGTCCGCCGGCGTCGCTGGCCACAGGACGCCGCGGCGGCAACTGCTCGGCTACCCCGATCGGCGGGCGATGTTCGACGGTACCAATCACCGGCGCTTCGTCCATGCCATCGGCGTAGGCCATGGACGCGAACCGCTGCTCACCGCACATGCGATCGATCATGCGTTGCTGCCGGCCATTGAGAACGGCGTGAGGGAGAATGGGAAAATTGCGGAACATCCACAGCAAGTACACGCGCTGCAGGAATGACGGCATCACATACCGCGGACCGATCGGCGTCTGCACTTGCACCACACCGGCCGCGAGCTTGTCGATCAACATACCTTGGGCCCACCTGGAACCTGTAATTGTTTAGAGCAATTCTAGGGCCGCCATTATTGCACTGCGAACGATGCAATGGGAAGCTTTTTTTCAATAATTCACAGAGAAATCACGCAGCACTCCACGAGCGACGATGAAACGGTTCTCCGCACAGTGTATTTTCGGGAAACTCACTTCCGGAACGGAACGCATTCCGGAGCCGACATCGCACCAAAAGGTCAGGCCGAGACTTCGGGCAGGATGTCCATACGGCGGATCTGCGCCGCGACTCCGAACTCTGATCCTTCTTCTTCAACCCGCACAATCGTCGCCTGGCAGCACACCCAGCACTTTTCGCCGGAGGTCAGTTCGGGAGGCAGGATCAAGACCAGTTCGACTTCGGCGCCCTTTTCCATGCGGGACTTGGTATAGAGGAAAACGCCGTTGGCGCTGACGTCGCGAGTCTGCGCCGTCTGCGTAGTTTGGTCCGGCCCCTGCACTTTGCGCACGCGCGTAGCAACGCTGGTTGCGATTCTGGTTCCAGAGCGGCGCTCGCTGTCAGCTTTCATGCGGGCAAAGTGCCCACCTACTGTACACCAAGGCCGCAAATTGGACGAGAAGGTTCCGGCTTTGTTTCAATCAGGTCTGCCCAAAAGAGAAAATCGGTGTCGACTCTAGCGCGACCGCCTCAATACCGCGCGGAGGGCGCGAGTCGCTGCATAGAGTCCCCATAGCAGAAGTGCGATCAGGATCCAACAGCAGAGACCATCAACGGCGAGCATGAACCAAAAACCGCGTAGCCAGTCCCCAGGGGCGTAGGTCCATCTCCCGGGAAGGTGCTTCCAAATGAAGCTCCCCGGAGTATCCAGGGTATATCGGTAGCCCAAGCGCTCCCCAGCAGCACCGAGAACGAGCGAAACCGGGGCCGCCGCCACTAGGCTCAGCCCCAACAGGAGCCCACCAACCCCGATTCGCCGTGCCATCTCGGCAGTGCCCCCAGTTTCCATATAGGGATTAGATTGTCGGCCGCCGGGCCCGAGCTGCCGGGACCACCAATGCCTGCTCCATGGTCGGCATGTTCGTGCCGCGAAGCTTCACTTCTACTTCGTGCAGCTTATCGGGCTGATAGGTCTTGTAGTAAGCCTGTACCAGCAACTCCAGCGTAAAGGGATTCTCCTGATCCTCTTCCAGGTGCGCGATGGCAGCTTCGTATTTCTCCTGATCCATATCCTTCTGCAGCATGAGCAGCGATCCAGCCGCACCGTGATAGGAGCTCTGAATCACGCGGTTGTGGTTGCCGTTGGCCAGGGCCTCCAGTTGATGCAAAGACTGGTCGGCCAGAGGCTGGTTGCCGGCGCGCGCGGCCCGTACCGCACGATACCGCAGAATGCGCGACAACTCTTCGTCGCGGTCCGTCGCCGAAATGCTTGGGCGATGGCCCAGCGCTTCCTCGGCCATCTTCAAATGCTTGAGCGCGATATTATCGTCGGTCTGATACTCCGCCATGTGACCAAGCGCTTGCGCTTCCTGCAGGTCCTGGTCCTTCGCATGGGCATCTTCCGCAATCTGCTGATATTCCTTGTCAGCCTCGGCAAAGTTGCCGTCGCGCACAAACGTCATCGCTTTCTGCATGGCGTAGGTCAGCCGGTCAGCCTCGTTGTGCGCGAAGCGGATCGCCTTGTCGTATTCCACGCGCGCCTGTTCCTGGTTCCCCATAAGCGCGTAGGTGTCGCCCAGCCCCAGCTGTGAGGTCACGAAATCAGGATCAATCTTGAGCGCGGCGCGATAGTGCACCAGCGACCCTTCAAAGTCTCCCGACATGCGCAGCAGCTCTCCATAGGAGTCCTGTGGGTTGGGCTCTTTAGGCAGCAGGGCCACGTAGCGGTCCATGGCCGCGAGGCACTTAGTGAATTCCCGGTTGCGCGCTTCGACATAGGCAAGATCGTTCAGCGCGGGTGGGAAATTCTTATCCAGGGCCAGCACCTTATTCATGATCCGCTGCGCCTGGTCGTCGCCGTTTTCGAGCAACATCCAGTTGCCGGCGAGGTAGAGCACGTCCTTGTCGTGCGGATACATCTCGATCATGTCGTTCATGGCCGTAATGCCGCCCAGGTAGTCGCCTTCCTGTATTTTGGAGATCCAGGTCACCATCAACTGTTCGCCGTCAGAAATCTTGGGCAGCAGCGCCTTGGCCTTGGCGCGAGCTGCGCTCACTTCCTCGGGATTGCTGCTGTTGAAGGCGATCCAGGCCCAGGCCAGAGCCAGATTGGGATCTTCCTTCGCCGCGGCGCGCCAATCGTCATTGCAGCGCTCGAGGTAAAGATTCTCGTAGTCGACCACGCCCTTCTGGTAGAGCTCACGCGCCTTGGCGGACGACGTGGTGATCGGCATCAGGGTGGTTGCACCCTTCTTCAGGTGGTGCGCAGACAACGGCGCGGCGAGACTCAGGGCAAGCGCCAAGACGGCGCAGATTTTCACCAACGTTGTCATGAACACTGTGCGGCGCATCAATGTCTCCAAAACTGAGCTTTGTGGGGAGGGGGACTACGAAGAAAAGGGTAACAGTGCCATAACGACAGGACGAGGTGACGAAAGGCATTGGCCGGCCGGATGAGGACTATGCCCGCACTTTCAGATCGCGAGGGCTATTGCTTAGCAGGGCTACTGCTTAGAAGTTAAAAGCTACGCCGCCCCGGACCGAGCGCGCGGCTTGGACCAGGTAAACAGTTTGGCCGTCCTGTCCGAGGACCGGAACATAGCCCTGCGCCAGCAGGTTGCGTACGTCGATGATCGCTTCCATGTGGCCACCCATGCAGGGTATCCGCTGCCGCACAAAGAAGTTCAGGTAGGGGTCGGCCTCTCCGTGGGAAGCGTTGAACATATCGACAGGTGTGAGGGCTGAGCCGTTCACCCAGCGGTATGAGGCAATCCAGCGGGTGTGGGTGCGCGGAACCGTGCCGCTCACCTTGCCCGCCAGGGCGTGACGGCGCGGCGTGGTCATGTATTGCTGAGCTTGCTGCAACTGCACGTCAGGTTGGGAAAGATCCAGCACGCCACCCGAGGCATAGTCGAGCGTAGCCGTGAGGTCGTTGGAAAACTTGCGTTCGAGCACAATCCGCAGGCCGTTGGTACTGAAGGTCGGGCCTTCATAGCTGAACGTGCCCGCGGAAATATCCGGCAGAATGAATCCCCCGGCCGCCGTGGTCAGGCCCGTACCGGCCAGAGCAGGATTCGCCACACGGTCGGCAAAAACAGCGACCTGGAATTTGTTCTTACCCACGCGGTGCGACACACTCAGTTCGTGATGGTGGGCGCTCTCGATTTGCGGAGAGAAATTGAGCAGGCTCACCCGCGGATTCGATTCGCTCAAGTCCGCCGGCGCGGAATCGAAACCTTTCTCCTCGCGCAGGTCCGGGCGCGAACTCGCATACCCGTATTCCAGAATGGTGTTGGGCGAAAGCTGCAAATCGGCCGTGGCGTAGGGGCGGAAAGCGGAAACGTGCCCCAGAAATTGTATGGTCTGGAGCTCGCTGCCGAACTTGAGTTCCAGAACGTCGCCCGCCGTAAGATCGTCGGCCACTGAAATCGCCAGCGCCTGCAGCGCGGCGTTGTGCAGGTTTGGATCAGAAGAAGTAAACCGGCGGGCAGTCAGGGACAAACTCGGTTCCGAGCCATCCGCCAGGGTGTGCGAATAACGGGCGCGTAGCGCTCCCGCCGGCAGACTGCTGCTCCCATACCCCACGTCGCCACTGAACGCAAAATGTCCATCCGAGAAGATGGAGCGCTCCAGCGTGAAGGCCGTGCTCATGTCCGACCCTGCACCGTATCCGCTGGCCATTGAACCGGCCAGGAACGAAACTGTTCCACTCAGTTCGTGGCTCTGCTTCTCATTTTCAGGACTTGTGCCCAGGCCAGCCGCAGTGGGATCGTCAAATACGCGCAGAATCGGGCGGTTGGCGACCGACCGAAGGGTCCACTTCCAGTCATCATTATCGGGAAGAGACCGGACGGGCCCAAGCTGCATCACGCCCAGCAACGTGCTTAAGGTGACATTTATATTGAGACTTGCGCCGGGAGTAAGACCAACTCGCTCACGCTCTGCCGGAAGAAACGAAGGAGCGGTAACCCTGAGAGTATAGAAACCGGGCAACAACCCGGTTGCGGCATAGTACCCGGCAGCATCGGTAAATACGGTCAACGTGCGATTGGCAGCGCCCAGAATCTGCACCACGGCGCCCATCTGCGGATTGCCGGTGTTGTTGCGAACATATCCCGAGATCGCTCCGGGCTGCTCTGCGGCCCAAACAGGAAGCGATAACCCGAGTACGATCGCCCAAGCTCCGAGCTTAACCAGTCTCAGCTTAACCAGTCTCAACTCCGCCCCACCCCCTGGGGGGGAAATCGCAGGGAGTTACTCTACTGCAAACACCGCCGACGGATCAATGGTCTGTTTGGAAATGTTGTCGTTGACCTTGATCTCTATCTTGTAGACGCCGGGCTGCAGGTTGGCCGCTGTAATCGACTTCTGCAGCGTTACCTGATCGCCCAGGTTGCCCATGGTATCGGTGCTTTCGGTTTTTTGCACCACCGACTTGTTGGTTGCCAGGTTGGTGATGTTGTACTCAATGGTGGCCGAAGGCTTGTGTGTCTTCTCGTCCACGCCGAGATTGTAAACCTGCATCCAGAAATTCAGCTTCTGATCCTTGTCGCGCTTGAACATCGCCGGCTTGCCATCGGCGGCACCTACGCGAGGCCGCACCTTCGTAGTGCCGATCACAAAGCTGCCGGTACCGATATCCTTGGTCGGAACCGGCTCCATCAGGTCGGCAACAACCAGACTCGAAGTGGCAAGCTTGTCGTCGGAGAATTCAGGAACGATGATGCTGCGGCTCCAGATTCCCTTTCGATCGCCATTCACGTCCTTCACCGCCACGTACAGTTTGTAGCGGCCGGCGCGCAGCGGCAGCGCCTTCCAGTAGACCGACGCATTCTCCGCGGTACGCGGGAGAAGTTCGGCGGGAACGTCCACCTGCACTGTGTCTTCGAAGGTCTGCACCACTTTGCCGGTCAGCGTCGAAAGACGTCCAAAGATGTTCACCGTGCCCCGCTGAATCCCATCTTTGTTGACGAAGGTGATGTCCCGATTCCTCATCTGGATCGTCACCGGCACCAGCACGGTGTCGCTGGTCACTTTCACAAAGTCCGAACGCACGTCGAACGGCATCGGGTTGAGAATGACCTTCGAGTTCACCTCTTCGGTAAGGTCGGTGAACTTGACGGGCGGTGGGGCCATGATCTTGGAGTACTGCTCCAGGCGATCAAACTGCTTGGCCTCGTTCATCGAGCTGTCGGGGCCTTTTCCCAGGCGCTCCAGACCACTGCCGTTGAAACGCTGCGCCTTCGTCGATTGTCCCATTTGCTCATAGAGCGTCAGGCCCGCGTTCGGGGTATAGAGCAAAGCGTCTTTTTCGGAGCGGTCAATCGTCATGTGATATTCGCCGCACATGCAGGTGTCGACGAACTCCATGATGACTTCCTGCCCGATACCCTCAATGTAGCGATACCGCCAGGTTTCAAACGGGAAGGTCGAGGTCTCGCCGCCGCCTTCCTCCATGGGCCGTTCATACGTTCCGCCCGAGGGATGAGAATCGGTCTCGTCCGGCTTGCCATAGACAATGTAGACGCGGCCGCGATCCGTCTTCCATCCCGGAACTCCCGCGGCGAAATGTTCATTCGCGTAGGCAATGCGGCGATAGTGCTCTTCTTTAAACTCGTTCTCTTCGGTATCGGGCGTGGGGTCGCGGCGTTGCCAGAAGGCTTCGATAAAGTTGTCGCGCTCTTCGTCGTTCGAAAGCTGCTTGAAGGCCGCACGCTCTTCGTCGGTGATGATCCACCTTACATCCTCGTCCAGCCACTTCTTATAAGTCTTGCTTAATTCCTGTTTCAGGCCGCGCGAATTCTTCAGCCTCTGTTTCTCGCTGGTGGGCCGTTTGAGCGGGTCCACGGCATCGGCGGCAGGCTGAGCCTGAGCTGGCGCGGTACTGGCCGCCTCTTGAGCGGGCTTTTCAGGGGACGTCTGGTCTGGCTTGTCCTGGGCGAGGGCGGCGAGCGCGCCACAGACGATCAAACCGGCCGATACGAGCAAAACGCGAAGAACACATTGGTAAGATTTAACCCGGAACATGAGAGGGACTCCTGCCAGACAACCGTCGTCTGCCTATTTTAGGCCCGTTCGTCGTGTGAAAGCAAGGTTAAGTCGTGCCCCGAGAACAACTAAACTGAACTGTTCCTGCGTCGTTTAGAAGCGCCGGAGGTTGCCCCGAGTTGCCCAGACCCCGTGCCAAATAACGTACCAAATTGGGCCTGCGGCGCCACGGGATGCCGGGCTATAATGCTAGGCTCCGGGGCGTAACCATCACTCCCCTCGTTTCTCGGGTCTCGGCCACTTCTTCTAAACTTCCTGATCGGGAACTTTCTCGGCGCCAGGATCGTAACAGAATTATGTGTCCGTCACCCCGAACTGAGGCAGCGAGGACCGTTTTCGTGTAAGTACTGGACGCGGCAGGAGATGGCCTTTCTGCAGGGAGAAATCTTAACCCGGATAAGTGACGGCAATCATGAAAGCTTGGAAAAAAGTCGCAATCGGCGCCGGCGTTGCGGTTTTATTCGCAATCATTGTCGGCTACACCGTTCATCAGAGCAGCAAGAACGTCGCCACGGTGCAAACCGGCAAGGTGCAGCACCAGGATCTGGCGACAGTCGTGAGCGCTTCAGGAGAGATTAAGCCGAAGACCTACGTCAACATCGGCGCCAACGCCTACGGCAAGATCACTCACCTTTATGTGAGGGAAGGCGATCACGTGAGAAAGGGTCAATTGCTCGCCCAACTGGAGAACGTGCAATCCGCCGCCGACGTCACAGCCAACCAGGCCTCGGTGCAGGCCGCGGAAACTGACGCTCTCGCCGCCGATGCCGCGCTGAAGACTTCGCAAGCCGACATGGTGCGCGCACAGGCCGACTATGACCGCAACAAGCTCGACTGGGATCGCGCCCAGAACCTGTTCAAAGACGGCCTGATCGCGAAGTCGGATTTCGACAGCCGCCAGAACGCCTGGGCCACCGCCGACGCAGGCCTGGTGCAGGCACAGACACGAGTCGCACAGGCCAAGGCACAGCAAGATTCCGCGGAGAAGCATGTGTCGCAGGCCCGCGCCAATCTCACGCGCGTTGACGACGTATTGCAGAAAACAACTTACGCCGCGCCCTACGATGGCGTGGTCACCAACCTGCCAGTGCGCGAAGGCGAGTCCGTGGTCATCGGAATTCAGAACGCTTTAGGCAGCACGCTGATGACGATTGCCGACATGTCCGTCATCACAGCCGAAGTGAAAGTGGATGAAACCGACATCGTGAACGTGCACCTCGATCAGCCCGCGGAAATCACCATCGACGCCATTCCCAAGAAGATTTTCCACGGCAAAGTTTCCGAGATCGGCGACAACGCGATCGTGCGCTCCAGCGGCGTGTCGACCTCGCAATCGACCTCAGCCAGCGAAGAAGCCAAGGATTTCAAAGTCGTGGTCACGCTGACCGATCCGCCGCAAGACCTGCGCCCTGGGCTCTCAACCACGGCGAAAATCACCACCGCAACCCGCAGCAACGCGCTGGCTATTCCCATTCAGGCGCTGACCATGCGCACCCGGGACCAGATCGAGCAACAGAATAATCCCCCGGGTTCGGTGCACGCCGCGGCACCTGCAGCCAAAGAAGTCGCATCCAAGGGCAAGAAAGAGGATGGCGTTCAGGGTGTCTTCGTCATCCGCAACAAGAAAGCCTTGTTCGTTCCGGTCTCCACCGGAGTGACCGGCACCACCGACATTGAAGTCGTCGACGGCTTGAAAGAAGGCGACGAAATCATCACCGGGAGTTACAAGATATTGCGCAGTCTGCGTCCCGGAAGCAGCGTGAAGATCGACAACTCAGTCCCCAAGAAGGCGGACGAAGAACCGTCATAACCTTAGTGGACTTGGCACGTCCAAAGCAGGGACTAGGGGCCAGAGAACCAGAGACCTTGGACCTAAGAATCAGAGTCAACCAAAGTTCTTTTACTGACCCCTGATCCCTAGCCCCTGCTCCCAAAGCCCCAAGATCGGAGAGGTCAGTGGCACCGGACAGAGTCGAGGAGAAAAAAATGGCAACCGCCGAAGTCATCAGCATGCCCACCACCGCGAACCTAGCCCCGCCCGAATCCTGCATGATCGCGGCCGAAGATCTCTGGAAGACCTACGACATGGGCTCCGAGCAGCAGGTGCATGCGCTGCGTGGCGTCAATCTGCGCATCCAGCGCAACGAATATGTTGCCATCATGGGACCGTCAGGCTCGGGCAAATCGACGCTGATGAACCTGATTGGCTGTCTCGACACCCCGTCGCAGGGCAAATACTGGCTCAACAGCCAACTGGTCAGCGAACTCGACGACGACGAACTGGCGCGCATCCGCAACAAGGAAATCGGATTCGTGTTCCAGACCTTCAACCTGCTGGCCCGCGCCACGGCTCTGCACAACGTGGAACTGCCCCTGATCTACGCCGGCGTTCCCACCGATGAACGCATGGAGCGCGCCAAAGCCTCGCTCGCGGCCGTGGGCATGGAAGCCCGCATGAGCCACAAACCCAACGAACTCTCTGGCGGCCAACGCCAGCGCGTCGCCATCGCGCGCGCTCTGGTCAACAAGCCGTCCATCATTCTGGCCGACGAACCCACCGGCAACCTCGATTCGCAAACCGGCATTGAAATCATGGCGCTGTTTGACCGCCTGCAGGCTGAGGGCAACACGATTATTCTGGTCACCCACGAAGGCGATATCGCCGAGTACGCTCACCGCGTCATCCATATTAAAGATGGCGTGATCGCCAGCGACGAGAGCAAAGGCCCCGGCCAGCGCCGCTAACCCGCGGGCTCGAGAGTTTCCCCGAGAAAATAAAACGCCCAGCCAAACGGCTGGGCGTTCTGCCGCGTAGCGAAGTTTAGTCTGCTCCGGACTTCGCGATTTCAACCTCGTTCAATTCGACATTCTGCAGTCCACTTTCGCCCGCATCGAAAGTTCCTGCTTCGACGGCTTGTAGTTGCGGCTCTTCCAAAGGCACGGCTTCGGCAACGATCACCCGGTCGCGCCCTTCCCGCTTGGCCCGGTACATCGCGGCGTCGGCGGACTCGATCAACTCTTTGGGAGACGTGCCATGCTGCGGAAGTTCCGCCACTCCCACCGAAACTGTAACCATTCCGAGCGAGTGCCCCTGGTGCAGAACCGGCAACTCGCGCAACTTGGAGCGGATTCTCTCGGCTCGCGCCTGGGTCACTCGCAAATCGGCGACCGGCAGGATCACGATAAACTCCTCGCCGCCAAAGCGGCACACGATGTCCTCGGCGCGCACACTTTTCAACAGAAACGCGGCGGCCTCACGCAGCACGGTATCACCCGCGTCGTGACCGTAAGTGTCGTTGAAACTCTTGAAATGATCGAGATCGAGCATCAGCACACCCAGGCCGTGCTCAGCGCGCACTGCCCGCCGGGTTTCGCGTTCCAGCGTTTCTTCCAGGTAGCGGCGGTTGTAGAGACCGGTCAGCGGGTCGCGGATCGATTCATTGCGTAGCGCTTCGCGCAACTGGATGTTAGCCACCGACAAGCTCACCTGCTCGGCAAACATGGTGGCCAGCGACATTAAGGCCGGGGACAGTTCGCCGGATTCGATCAACTGGAAGTTCAGCACTCCGATGGCTTCGCCGTGTGCCTGCAGCGGCAGGCAGCAGTAAGAGTGCTGACCGGGAGTTGCGTGTTCACAATCGGCAGTGTGGTCGCCGGCCGCGACCAGGTGCACGTGCCCGGTGCGCAGCGCCCAGCAGTCGTGCGGTCCGACGCTCTTGATGGGCAATGTACTCTGCGGCCATGCCGAGGACGACTCGATTTTTTCGCGGGCGGAATCGATCAGCAGCACCGCGCACCGCAACTCCGGAAATACCTTGGGAGCCATGCCTGTGACCACCGAGAACGCGTCTTTCAAGTCCGAACAACTCTGCAGCAGTTCCGCCATCTTCGCCAGGTTCGTCGACCGGTTCGAGCGTTTGGTGAGTTCCTCCACCATGCGCTCGGTGTGCTGGTTCAGTTCCTGCTGCGCCAGGTTGCGTTCGCGCATTTCCGATTCCAGCCGCAGATTGGCTTCCATCAGCGCGGCCGTGTGCTGCTGCACTTGCTTCTCCAGCACTTGCTGATTGTGAATCTGGTCATCAATGTCGGCGCAGGCCCCAAACCATTTCACAATCGCGCCCGCCGAATCGCGCATCGGCGTCGCCCGCGCCAGGTGCCAACGGAAACCTCCCGCCGCGTTTCGTATGCGATATTCCATCTCGAAAGGCTCGCCGGCGCTCTGTGCCTTGTCCCAATTCTTCAAGGCCACTGGCCGATCGTCGGGATGCAACCCGTTCGGCCATCCCCAGCCCATGGTCTGCTTTTCGTTGAGGCCGGTCAGGTCATACCAGCGCTGGTTGCAGTAGTCGACGCCGCGTTTGGGAGTCGCAGTCCACACGATCTGCGGGATCGCCTCGGCCAGCACGTGAAAGCGGGCTTCGCCATCCCGCGCCGCGTTCACCATGAAAGCCTGCGTGGTCAGCACCCGATCGAGAAATGCCGCCGCGATCGCCAGCATCATCAAAAACAAACTGGTCCCGCCGACCACTGCAGCGCCGAGACCAGACATGCTGATCGTCGATAGAGTACTGACCCGCACCGGCACGTCCCTGGCGTAAAACTTCACTGCGCTCAACGCCGTGAAATGCATCAGAAGCATCGAGCCGCCCAGAGCCAGGGCGCTGAGAACTTTGCGCCGTCTGAATTTCTGGTCTTTGTCCTGATCCTGCCGAACCTGAAAGGCCAGGAACAGCGCTGCCAGCGAGAATGCGATCGTCACCACCAGAGAAGGTACGATCATGCCCCAGACGTACTCCACCCCGGCCGGCACGCGCACAGCCGCCACGCCGAGATAGTGCATCGCTGCCAGTCCCGCGCTCATCGCCAGGCTGCCCACAAGCGATTCTTCGACGCCCATGCCCTCGCGGCTCACCGTGATCAACGCGACCGCCGCCGCTGCAATGGCTGCCAGTAACCCCGCAACCGTCGTCGGATAGTGATAAACCACCGGCCCCGGAACACTCAGAGCCCGCATCCCGATGAACTCCGCGGACCAGATTCCTAAGCCCATCGTGCTAGCGCCGCCAGCCAGCCAAAACCATCGCGCCCGCCCCCGCGCAGCTCTCATACGGCCGGCAAGGTCCAGCGCGGCGTACCCGGTGACCATCGCCAGAACAATCGAAAGCGCTCCCAGTTCATACCTGCCATGAATCATCATCACCCCTTACGGATCGCCTCCGTCAACCTACGCGCGGGCCGTGCTCGGTGATTCCGCGGCGCCGCACCTTCTGGAGTAAGTATCGGCAGCGCTGGACTTCCTCGTATTAGAAGTCGATAAGAATTTTCGCCGCGGTCGGAGATCGGAGGCTTCGAAGGGACAGATCAACTGCTGGACGGCAAGGCAATCGTGCCCGAATAAGGTCGCGCCAGACAATAACCCAAACAATGAAAAGAGACGTAGCGGAGCTACGTCTCTGCGAGAAGCGCACAGGAAGATTTGCAGAAGATCTTTTGCCGAAGATCTAAGGCGTGGTGCTGACCGGCTTCACTGCAGCCGTGTCCGAAGGTAACCCCGGGCCAGCGATGAAAAAGTTGTGATCGTACATGTTTCGGTACATACGTCCGGCAATTTCCGCGGCCTTAGGACCGAAGGTAGGCCGTCCGCCTTGCAGGAAAACGACGACGACCACGCGTCCCACGCTCGTGTTGGCATAGGAGGCGAACCACCCGAAGCGCGTTCCATCGTGGGAGCAGGTTCCCGTCTTGCCCAGAATTTCTTCTTCGTTGAAGTTCATGCGCAGGCTACGCGCCGTGCCGTACTGCACCGCTCCCGCCATGCCGTCAGAAAGTTCGGGGATCACCGGGGCGATATCGAGCTGCCGCTTCACCCGCGGCTGAAAACTGACCACCTCTTCCGGAGTCGTCGGATGCTGCAGATAGTAGAGCGTGCCCCCGTTGGCGATGGCCGAAACCATCGCGCCCAGTTGCAGCGGAGTCATCGAAACGCCTTCCCCAAAAGAGCACATCTTGCCCACGCCGCCCAGCTTAGCGGGAATCGCTTCATCGGGATAGCTTCCCAGTTGCTCGCCCGAAATGTCGTAGCCCGCCAGCTCGCCCAGTCCGTATTGATGAGCGTAGTAAGCAACTTTTTCAAACCCGAGCTTGCTGCCGACAGCCTCGAAGTAAGCGTTGTTCGAGTGCGCCAGGGCTTGTGTAAGGTTCATGCGGTAGTGGGCGCCGAGCGCGACCTTGGTGTCTTCTGAAATCAGCCCTTCGCTTAAGGCCGCCAACGCCACAGAAAGTTTGATGGTCGAGCAGGGCTGCGCGCCGCTCGACAACGCCAGCTTCTGGTTCACCATGGCCAGCACGCGTCCGCTGGTGGGCTCGATCGCGACCACCGTGCCATTCATGTTACCCAGGGCGTCAACCGCGGCCTGCCGCACAACCGGATCTTCGCCCGTTGTGATGTCGCCGGCGGTAATGTCTTCGGCAAACGAGCTCATGTGAAAACGCTCGTAAGAGCGGCGCCGCCGCGTGGTCGCCGATATGCGAGAGACGGTGCCGCTCGTACTAGTCGTACCGCGGGCATGCGCCAGAGAGCGCCGACGGCGCCGGGTGTGCTGCGTCTCGCTGATCTTCGATGATTGCGCAGATGTCTTCTTGGCCGGAGTGTGCGTGGTGTTGATGTGCGCCGCCCAACTCACGCCCGCCAAAGGCAGACCGAGAAGGCAAGCAGCTAGAACGTTGAAAAGGCGAAAATGGCTCGTTCCCTTAGACATCTTCTTAATTTTCACTCCCCGGAGTCTTACTCATTTCGATGCACGCAGGGTGCCAGCAGGAGGTAACCCGGCCAGAACATGCAACTGCGCTGATACTACGAGACTTAGCCTACCTCTGGCAACGAAAAAGTTTCGATCGCCAGAAATACAAATTTCGATTTAACTCGTTACGAAACAGACACATACGCCGATATTACGTCGGACCAGTCCCCTTCCGTAACGCGTTACCGGTTACTGGGAAGATACGCGCACTATGCAAGCCTTTTCCCACCATTCGGTCCGCTCATTTCGCCAGATTCTGCCCAGCGGGGTTGAATCTTGCCCATCGCAGTCAGGCCCAAATCAGCCGATTCACATCACGGCGATTCACATCACATCGTTGCGCTTGCGGAGAAATGCCGGCACGTCCAGATCGTCCTGCTCGAAGTTGCCCGGCATGCTGGTCAGCACGCCGCCGCGCATGCTGTCGAGCGAAACCACCTCGGCGACTGCATGCTCGTTAGCGCTCGCCAGCGGGACGGGCGCGATGTCGTCCCGATATGTGCGGTCGTCGGCCACGCTGTGCTCCGCTTCCATGATGTGCTTCGGCGGTTCGGGCACGAATTCGCGCGCAGTATCCGGAAATTCCATCGCCTCTTCATGGGCCGCCGAGAATGACGTATGCGTTTCCTGCGTGCGCTGCCGCCCCGACCGCACTTCGCGGAATCCCGTGGCAATCACGGTAATCTTCACCGCGTCTTTCATCTTCTCGTCCATCACCGCGCCGAAAATAATGTTCGCATCGTCGTGAGCCGCGCCCTGAATAATGGAGCACGCCTGCTGCACTTCAGCCAGTTTCAGCGACGACGAGCCAGTAATGTTGATCAGAATTCCCCGCGCCCCGTCGATGGCCCCGGCTTCGAGCAGCGGCGACGCAATAGCCCGTTGCGCCGCTTCAATCGTGCGCTTCGCTCCCGACGCCGAAGCCGTGCCCATCACCGCATATCCCATGCCCGACATAATCGTCTTCACGTCGGCGAAATCGCGGTTGATGATGCCCGGGATCGTGATAATGTCGGAAATTCCCTGCACCCCCTGTCGCAGAATGTCGTCGGCAATTCGAAAAGACTCGAAGAACCCGGCATCTTCGGCGACAGCGAGCAACTTCTCGTTCGGAATCACGATAGTCGTGTCCACCGACTCCATCAACTCGGCGATGCCGCGCTCGGCCTGCGCCATGCGGCGCTTGCCTTCAAACGAAAACGGCTTCGTAACGACAGCAACAGTCAGCGCCCCCATCTCGACCGCGAGCGACGCAATGATCGGAGCAGCGCCGGTGCCGGTACCGCCGCCCAGACCCGTTGTGACGAACACCATGTCGGCGCCTTCGAGCGCTTCGATAATCTTGTCGGAATCTTCGAGCGCAGCCTTGCGGCCGACTTCCGGATTCGCCCCCGCGCCCAAACCGTTCGTCAGCTTCACCCCGAGTTGCAGCTTCACCGGCGCGTGCGACATGCGCAGCGCCTGCAAATCGGTATTAGCCACGATGAACTCGATGCCCTCCACCCCGGCATCAATCATGCGGTTAACCGCGTTGCCCCCGCCGCCGCCCACGCCAATGACTTTGATCTTGGCGTCGTTGCGGGCCTCTTCATTAAAGCTGATGCGAATGCTCGAATCGTTTGTCATTGTGTTCACCTGTTTCGGATTGTCTTTGCCGCTTGCTTCGATTTTCCCGACTGAAAAGGGCCAGGGATGAGGGGTTGGAGGCCAGAAAAACCTTTCCAGAATCTTACTGACCACTGATCCCTAGTCCCTGATCCCTGCTTCACGCTCCCTTACCCACCAACAGCGCTTTCAATCTCGTTCCCCATCGATCTTCCTGCATGCCGCGCGCAGTGCGGGCACGCTGCCCGTAGTTCACCATGCCGAGCACCGTCGCGAACTCCGGCTCCGATAGCGTCGAAGGCATCCTCGCCAGCGGCGCCGGCCACGACAGCCGTACCGAGCGCCGCAGCACCGACTCCGCCACATCGAAGATTCCCGGCAGGCGCGATGCCCCGCCGGTCAGCACGATGCCGGCAATGCACACGTCGTACATCCCACTCTGGCGCAAAGTATCGCGCATCAGCTCAAACAGTTCACGCGCCCGCGGCTCCAGAATTTCAGCCACCAACCGCTGCGGCAGCAGCCGTGACGCGCGGTCGCCCACCGACGGCACCTCGACTTCATTGCCTTCCGGAATCAGCGTGACGATCGCGTTGCCATAAACTTTCTTGATTTTTTCCGCCTCGACCAGCGGCGTACACAAGCCTACGGAAAGATCGCTGGTGAAGTGGTCGCCGCCCACCGGAATCACTCCCGTGAAAGCAACTGCACCCTGCTGAAACACGATCATCTCAGTCGACCCCGCGCCAATGTCGGCGAGGCACACACCCAGTTCACGCTCGTCGTTGCGCAACACCGAATCGGCCGCAGCCAAAGGCTCGAACACCGTGTCGTCAACATGCACGCCAGCGCGGTTCACAGCGGTGATTACGTTCTGCGTGGCGCTGGTCGCAGCCGTCACCATGTGCACGCGCACTTCCAGTCGCGCCGCCATCATCCCCAGCGGATCGTGCACTCCCGCCTGATCGTCGAGAATAAATTCCTGCGGCAGCAGATGCAGAATCTCGCGGTCAGCGGGCAACGGGATAGCGCGCGCCCGGTCGACGGCCTGCTTGATCTCATCGCGTCCAATTTCGCGCGGCCGCGTGCCCAGACTGATCCCGCCGTGAGTATTCACACCGCGCACGTGCGCTCCCCCGACGCCGACAATCGCGTGCTCGACCGCCGCGCCGCCAACATCTTCGGCAGCCTCGACCGCTTTCTGAATCGCCGCTACCGCCTTGTCGAGTTCAACGATCACGCCCTTGCGTGACCCCCGCGATTCGGCCACGCCATGCCCGCGATAGCGCAAGCCGCCGTCGGTCAGTTCTGCCATCAGCGCGCAGGTCTTGGCGCTGCCCACGTCAATTGCGGTAAGAAAACTTCCCTGCTGGTTCGCCATGCTTTATGAATTCCTCGACATCGAACAATTTAAATCTGCCATCAGTTTGCACTCGCGCTGTTTGAACTCGTGCCGGCCGCAGGTTTCAAAATCGCCGCACTCGGTTTCGGAATTGTGGCGTGCGCCGCCCCGGACGGGGCGGAAAGCGCAGGCTTTGCAGATTGCCGCTTCTGCGTGGATGCGGAAGTTGTCGCAACTGCTGGGTGCGTCGATCCAGGCCTAGGGGCCGCCTTCGCCACCGACGCAGAAGTCTTCGTCACAACTTTCTTCGCACCGGAACCATGTCCCGCCTTCGCCTTGTTAACCCTGGCTTTCGGCGCCGGCTTTTTTGCCGCCGCTGATTTCGGATCAAGCTTCCTCTCGGTCAACTCAAACGCCGGCTTGGGTACGGTGCGATCATGCGGCAGCGCGCTCGTCGGGACGATATGCGCCGGAGTAACGCGTGGGGTTAAACGCGTGGTCAGCGCCGCCGGCCTCACGCCCGCAGCCACAGCCGCCTTCGCCGCCGAAGCTGCCAGCGCAGTCTGCCTCGACCCTGCCTGCATCTCCGGATTCACGATCACCTGATTGTCGTAGCGCAGGTTCACCGACTCCAGCTTCTGAAACTGCTGCCGCCACTGCTGCACGTGGCTCACATAAGTCTGGTAGCGCTTCAGGTAATCGGACGAGCCGAGTTCAATCAGCACATCGCCCGCCGGATCATTCGTCCGCACCTTCAAGTTGTCGAGATCGGACAGATCCACTTCGCTCAAGTCCTGCGAATAACGCGCTCCGCTCGAATCGAGATTCTGCACCAGTTCGTTATAGGCCTGCATGCGCGGGGCGCGCGTAGAGAGCGGCTCGCCGGGATTCATGCCGAGAATCACGGGGAAAGAATATTTATGCTTCGGCGGCAACTCCATCAGAGTTCCGCCCGCATCAATCAGCGAAATGCGCGGCCCCACGCGGGCAAAAGCCACCGGCGTGCGCTCATGAATTTCAACCTTCAGCCGGTTGGGGACGAAGCGCATCACGCTGGCCGACTCCACCCACGGAATCTGTTCGAGCTGCGCTTTCTGCTGCGTCAGCGGCACGAAGAAAATGTTGCGCTCGATATCGGCGCCCATCACTTCCATGATTTGCGCCTTGGTCACATTCTCAGTGCCAATGATTTCAATGTTGTCGCTCGACTCCACGCGAAAGCGCCAGGAGCGCTCGCCATATTCATACAATCCGGCAGCAACGATCGCGCCGACGCACAAAACCGCGACCGCGACGGTAGCCCACAGCAGTCGGCTGGCAGTTTTGCGGGGCAGCGAACTGCGCCGGGCGGAGACACGCTTCTGCCCGCGCAGGAAAGGAGATTCCTCGGCGACATCCAGGTCAACCAGACGCGCGTCATCCATGTCTGAATCATTGAAACTCGGGCGCGCAGATTCGGCATGGGCAGTCGCAACGGCGGAGTGCCCGGCGCTGGATGGGTACAACTCTTCCTGCAAGATGGTGCCGCTGGATTTCCGCGCCATCAGTTCAGGTCAGTTGTCGTGAGGAATCGCTGAGCGTTCTTACTATAACTTCATTTCCCAGCCGGAGATAGACCAAAAATCATTGGTTTTGCACAGCCAGGAACCCGGTTGAACACCGCCACGAACGAGCCCCTCCCAATCCTTGTCATTCCGACAGGAGCCGGAGCGAAAGCGACGGCGCAGTGGAGGAACCTGCTGTTCGCTAGCAGCGAGAAAAAGCAGATTCCTCCGCCGCTCGCTTGCGCTTGTGGGTCGGAATGACAAGGACTGATCATCTAGGAATGAAAAAAGGCGCGGTGTCCTTCCCGCGCCCAGCTATTCCGATCGTTCTCAGGAGGAAAAAATTAACAGCAGGAAAGCCCAGGCCACACTTCGTTAAATCGGCCCGCTCGAAGCGCTCTCGACGTGAATCACCGGAATCTCGGGAACTTGAATCCTCGGCAGGCGCGGCATGCTCACCCGCACCCGAGGACATGCAGAAAGCTTCGGCGCCGAGAAAACCATCGGTTTCAAAGCCATTGCTGGAACGTGAATGCGAATGATCTGAGCTTCGATCCGCGCGCGATTGAATTCCATCCGGGCCTGTTCCCGATCAGCCATCGCCTCCAAGCGGTCAAGCCTCTCCTGGTTCCTTGCGATCTCGGTTTGTGAGATCCTCCCCTGGACCCGCGCCAAAGCCCTAGCCAGCGGGCACGACGCAGTCTTCTCCCGCTCCGTCACCCATCGCATCTCCGAAAGAAACTGATCGGCGCGCCCCGAAGCCACGGTCAACGCCGTGGCGGAGTTCTGCCCGACCCGGTCGACAATCTCGTGAACCCGCTGCAACCCGCCATCGTGATAGCTGGCGTTCAATCCGGCCGCCAGCACCCCCGCCGCCAGCCACGCATAAGCTTGTGTAATCTTCATCGCCTCAGATCCCCTATGGCTCAATAGACGAGGAGCAGTTCAATCCGTTAGCAAAGCAAGAATGCTGGGAGGGTATGCGAAAACGGCCAAGGTGGCTTCCGGGAAGAGACGGGTCAACGGGGTGGGAATCGCGATGTTTCGGCAACTCCGGACAATTCTGAAAATGCCCTCCCATTCAGAATCGAGCGGAAGGGCATGATTGCTGTCAGACCTCGGGGGATATCCCTCTACTGCTTGTCGTACACCGCGGTGTATTCGAGCTTCATTCCACTCGGATCGGTTCCGCTGACGGTCACGGTGCGGCTCTTGCCATCCGCGGATATGACAATTCGACCGGTCGCGGAAACCTTCCCGCCTTTCTTATTGGTTAATTCGGTCGTGCGGTCATCGATCTTCTTGTACGACCGCGTGTCTGCGCTCGAATCGCCGGTGAGCGGGTAGTCCTTCCCGTCGAACTTTCCGGTCCACTCGTTGTGCGTGGGCTTACCTGCGCCATCGGTGCCATCCACCGTGACTTTTACGGCGTCGCCCGCGGCCTCGTACACCACTGTGTTGTTCTTTGGAGCCATCTCGGGAACCTTCGACTTGGCCTCGTTCAGCTTCCAGGTGCCCATATTCAGGTTGCCGGCGAGGGCCGCCGTCACTGCAATAAAGCACACCGCCAAAGTCAACACAACCGCTCTTGTTTTCATGTTTCTCCTGATTGACCAGCAAATTTTCGATTTGTTTCGAGCAGGGGCCATTCTACAGGTTCTCTTGGATGAAGCGGGGGCTGAGGTGAACGTCGAATTGCACCAGTGGCGAATCTCCAGTCGCCTTGAAGCTGTGGATCTCGCCGGCCTTGATGACGAAAACGTCTCCAGCACTGCCCTCAAAGGTCTTGCCACCGACTGTCCACACCCCCCGGCCTTCCCGGATGAACTGGATCTCGTCATAAGGATGCCGGTGCGGACCTGGCCCCGAACCGGGCTTCCCGTGAAACAGGAACACCGAAACGCTGGTGTTGCCCTGCTCAGCCCCGATAAATTCATGCGAACTACCAACAAAAGGCAGATTCTCCTGGCGCACGTGGTGCATTTTTCGTCAGCCTCCTTCAGGATTTGATGACTGCGGCCGCGCTCCGGCTCCGCGCATGCCAATGGGTGAAATCGAGACGCATCACCGTCCAAAGGCCTGTGACGATCGTCTTCTGTCGGAAGCATAGCCGCCAGACTAGACCGCCTCGCGCTCCAGCTTCTCCAGAATCACAGGCCCCAACTGCGAAACGCTGCCCGCCCCCAGGGTCAGGATCATGTCGCCTTCGTGCGCAGCGGCGACAGCCGAGTTCAGGGCGTCAGCCGAAGAACTCACATACTGAACGCTCTTCCCACTTTTTTCACGAATCCGCTGCGCCAGAATTTCCCCCGTGATGCCATCGATCGGCTTCTCACTGGCCGCATAAATATCGAGCACGAACAGCGAATCGGCGTCGCCAAACGCGGTCGAGAATTCGTCCATCAAGTCGCGGGTACGCGTATAGCGATGCGGCTGAAAAATGACGTGAATCTTACCAAACCCGCACTCCCGCGCCGCCGCCAGCGTAGCCTTGATCTCAGTTGGATGATGCCCGTAATCGTCGATAACGCTCACACCCGCCGCGCGCCCGCGCAACTGAAACCGCCGGTCAACTCCGCGGAACTGGTCAAGCGCCGCACGAATCGCCTCCACCCCAACATCCAGCCCCACACCCACAGCAATCGCCGCCGTCGCGTTCAGCACGTTGTGCACCCCCGGCACGTGCAGCGTGAACTCGCCGAAATCGTCTTTTCGATAAGTAACGCCGAAGCGGCTGAGCGGACGGGAATCGCCCGACGTCGGGTGCCCCATTTCTGCCGCGCCCTTTGCGGCAGAAGTGGAGATTTTGATCAGAAAGTCCGATCCGCACCGAGTTCCATAAGTCACAGTGCGTCGCTGCACCTCCGGCAACAACCGCCGCAGCAGCGGATCATCGTTGCAAGCGACAATCATCCCGTAAAACGGCACGCGATCCATGAACTCAAGAAACGTCTTCTTCACGTCGCGCATGTTGCGGTAGCAATCCATATGCTCGCGGTCAATGTTGGTCACGACCGAAAGTATGGGAGACAATTTCAAAAACGATCGGTCGCTCTCATCCGCCTCAGCCACCAGATATTGCGATTTTCCGAGGCGTGCATTCGATCCCATGGCATCGACCCGCCCGCCAACAACAACCGTCGGATCGAGCCCGCCCGCCGCCAGCACCGCGGCGACCATCGAGGTCGTGGTCGTCTTGCCGTGCATGCCCGCGATCGCAATGCCATACTTCAACCGCATCAACTCGGCCAGCATCTCAGCGCGCTGAATGACGGGAATGTGCAGCTTGTGCGCTTCAGTAACTTCAGGATTCTCGGTCGCAATGGCGGAACTGGTAACAACGACTTCGCTGCCCACAATATTTTCCGCGCGATGTCCTTCAAACACCGCCGCGCCTAGCCCCGCCAATCGCTGCGTCACGGAAGAACTTTTCAAGTCCGACCCGGAAACCTTGTAGCCGAGATTCAGCAGCACCTCGGCAATCCCGCTCATGCCGATTCCGCCGATGCCCACGAAATGAATGCGTTGAATTTTGGCAAACATAAAATGCAGTGACCAGAGACCAGGGGCCAGGGGTCAGTAAAATCGATGTTGATCTACTGATCCCTGGCCTCCAACCCCTGATCCCTGCTCTCCTCAATTCCCCCCACTCGCGCCGCCATCGCCGCGATATCCCGCGCAGCATTTGGATGCGCCAACTCCCGCGCGGCCCGGCTCATCTGCCGCAGACGATGCGGATCCTGCAGCAACGCCGCAATCGTCTCGGCCAGCCAAACTCCTTCCAGCTTCGATTCCTCCACCACCACTGCGGCTCCGTGCCGCGCCAGCGCCTCGGCATTCACGCGCTGATGATCGTCGGCCGCTCTCGGAAACGGGACAAACACCGCCGGCTTCCCTGCCGCTGCAATTTCCGCCACCGTGCTCGCACCCGAGCGGCACACCACCAGATCGGCGCGCGCAAAAGCCGACGGCATGTCGTCAATGAATTTGAACACCTCTGCCGATTCGCCGAGAGTTCGATACGCCGCCAGCGCGTCATTATAGTCACGCTCCCCAGTCTGGTGAATGATGTGAATCCCCGGCGCCTCGCGCTGCAAAACCGGCAGGCAGCGAATCATGGCCTCGTTAATCGCATGCGCGCCCTGGCTTCCGCCGAACACAAGCAGCGTCGGCGTTCCTCCGAGTTTCGGTGCAATCTCGAAAAACGCCGGCCGCACCGGCACGCCCGTAACTTCGGCATGTCGAAAATATTTGGCCGTTTCCTCAAAGTGCACCGCGGCACCGGAAACAAACCGCGCGACCACGCGATTCGCGAATCCCGGCACCACGTTGGGCTCGAAGGCCAGTGTGGGAATATGCTTCACCACCGCCGCCAGCATCGCCGGGCCGGACGCGTATCCACCCACGCCGATCACCACGTCAGGCGCGAATTCATTGAGCATGCGGCCGGCGTCCCACACGGCACGTGGTAGATCGAAGGCTGTCTTCAGCCGCGTGGTCAAGCTCACATTTTTCAGAGCACCCACGCGCACCAGTTGCAAGGGAAACCCAGCCGCCGGCACCAGCCGGTTCTCAATCCCGCGCGCGGTTCCGATAAACAGCACTTCAGCGTCGTAATCTTTCTTAAGCTGATTGGCAATGGCCAGCGCCGGGATCACGTGACCACCCGTCCCGCCGCCCGCCAGGATTGCCCGCATGAGGTGACTATAAACTACACACAAACTGGCCGAGGATTACAACAGGTATGCAGCGACATCCTCACATCCTTGACTCCCCATTTTGTATGTAATAACATATGTTATTACTCTGGAGTGCGGGATGATTTCTCTTAAACTGGTACAGATCGGCAACTCGGTTGGCTTCGTGCTGCCCAAGGAAGCTGCGTCGAAACTCAAGGTCGAGAAAGGTGACGTTGTATTCCTGACGGAAGCTCCCGATGGCTATCGCATCAGTCCGTACGACCCTGCCTTTGAGAAACAGATGAAGGCGGCTGAGCGCATCATGAAGAAGCGCCGCCACGTGCTCCGCGCGCTCGCGAAGTAGCCGCATGCGCTGGGCGTGGGTCGCGGAGAGCGTTGCGCTGGCCATCCATGAGGCGCAACTCGCAGAACACGGCGGCATTCCGGGCATACGCGATGAGGGATTATTCTCGTCGGCGATGGCTCGGCCGCAGAATCTGGCGGCTTACGGCGACCAACCGGATGCCGCCGATCTTGCGGCGGCGTATGCGTTCGGCTTGGCGCGCAACCATCCCTTTCTAGACGGAAACAAGCGCACGGCCTTCGTGGTGATGGAATTGTTTCTGAATCTCAATGGATGGACGCTCGATGCCGACGACGCGGTGTGCATCTCGATGATGCTGACGCTCGCAGCCGGCGAACTTAGCGAAGGTATGCTCGCGAAGTGGCTGCGCGGTCACGTCGAACGGGACTAGCATACCGTTAAGAGCTAACGTCTGAGTTTCAGATTGAAGGCCAGGCTCGAACTCGAACGCTTTGACGATTTGGATCTGGCATCAACAATCGACGGTTCTTCACTCCGCCTGCTTGGTAATGTTCAACAGCACGCCAACGCACGCCAGCGTTACAAATAATGACGACCCGCCATACGAAACCAGCGGCAGCGGAATCCCCTTGGTGGGCATCATTCCGAGAACCACGCTGATGTTGATGAACGCCTGCAGCACCACCATGCTGGTAATGCCGACCGCCAGATACCGGCCGAACATGTCCTCCGTCCGCCACGAGGCCCGCATGCCGCGCCACAGAAAAATCGCGAACAGCGTAACCACGAACAGGGCGCCGACCAATCCCAGTTCTTCGGCGGTCACGGCGAAAATAAAATCAGTATGCGGCTCCGGCAAATAGAACAACTTCTGCTTCCCTTCCATCAGTCCCACGCCGGTCACGCCGCCCGTACCCACGGCAATCAGCGACTGAATAATGTGGAACCCAGTCTTCTGGCTGTCCGCATAAGGATTCAGAAATGCCAGAATGCGTGCACGCCGAAAGCTGACGTGAAAAATCAGAAAATACAGCGGCACCAGCGACGCCGCAAACGCGTAGCCGAAATAACGCAGCCGCATGCCAGCAACGTACAAAATACAGGCCGCAATCCCAGCACAGGCAATGGCCGTACCGAGATCGGGTTCGAGCACGATCAGCCCCAGACACACCACCACCGGTGCGGCCGCCGGCAGCAGCGTCGCACGCACATCGTCAATCGACTTGGCCCGGCTCTCCAGAAAGTACGCGAGAAACAGAATCAGCACCGGCTTGGCCAACTCCGAGGGCTGGAACGAGAATCCGCCCGCATGAATCCAGCGATGCGTATTATGTGAGCGGTCCAGAAAGAAAACCGAGATCAGCAGCAGCGTCGTAAATCCCATCAGCGAAAACACCAGCGCCGGATGCTGGTAGCGGCGGTAGTCCACGCGCATGGTCACGACCATGGCGCCGAGCCCCGCCAGCGCCCACACCAATTGCTTCGACAGGAACGCGTACTCCGACCCAAAGCGCTCCCGCGCCATCACCGCCGACGCCGAAAACACCATCACCACCCCGACAAACACCAGCAGCATGGTCACGGTAAACAGCCAGCGATCGACACTCACGCGCTTTGCCATGGGAAATTCATTTCACCACGGCAGCGCGGAGACACGGAGGAAGAAATTGTCAATTGTTGATTTCCAGGTGTTGACTGTTCTGGTTCCAGCGGAGCGACTCACGCCGGAACATCAGCGAAAACGCGATTCGTAGATCGCAGTCACTTGCTGGGAAGCGCTTGGAAAGCACCTTTAGCAAAGGTAAACATTCTTTCGTCCGAGCCGCCCGCCCAAACCCAGGACGTTCTCGCCCCCATGTGCTCAGCCAGTCGGTTAGCGAACTGTCGGACTGTGACCTGTTCAAAAGCAACGGTCCACGGTTGTGCATACTGATTGTCGCCCAATCCCGGGCCGAAATATCCGATCTGCTCATTGGGGAGCAGCCTGGAGAGCGGAGTGAGCGCCTGATCCGGATCAGGCACGTTTTTGAGACTTATGCGCCCAAGCTTGAGATTCGGGAGATATCCGGGGCCCTCGCCCGTCGGATAAATATTTATCGAGAGGCCGTCAATCGACCACGTGTAACGCGTGTCGGCAGCACAAAGTGCGTCAAGGATCTCTCGTACTGTGTTGTCTCTTAGGTGCAGTGAAAAATGCGGACTCAATGTGCGGCGGTCGTCGTTGATACTTCCGCGAATGATCTCCTCGAATCCGACGTGCAGTTCAATCGGCTTGGAACTCAATTCGGCAATGCCGTCTAGAAGGACGCCATCTTCAACATCAAATCGTGGGATCCTATGGTCGAGGAGAGGCCGAAGTAAGTCTGGGGCGTCGGTCCCGGCAGCGATCTGTGCAGCAACCGAAAGGCCGGCCAGCACTGTAAAGAGCGACCATGCAATCAACCTTTTCATTAGTCCACACCCAGTTAGATTTTCTCACCACCCGGCGCCCCTGTGCAGAAAAAGTGCATCAGCCCAATCCGCGCACGATTTCTTTGAATACCTTCCCACGATGCTCGTAGCTTTTGAACTGGTCGAAGCTGGCGCAGGCCGGAGCCAGCAGAATTACGTCTCCGGGCTGCGCCACCGCGCCGGCCTTGCGGACGGCGTTCTCCAGGGTCTCGGCGTGCACGAGTTCGGGGCCGTCGTTCTTAGAAGTGACGATCTGCGACTCAATCTTCGCTGCCGCCGCGCCGATGGTGTAAACGCGCTTCACACGCTCGCGCAACAGGTCGTTCAGCACCGTATAGTCGCTGCCCTTGTCCTCACCCCCGAGAATCAGGTGGATGTTCGCCGGGAACGATTCGAGCGCCTTGATAGTCGCATCCACATTCGTAGCCTTCGAATCATTGTAGTAATCTACGCCGCGGACAGTCGCCACAAATTCCAGCCGGTGCTCGACCGCCTTAAAGTCGTGCACGGCCTGACGAATTTTTTCGGGCGAGCATCCCATCAGCGCGCCAGCGCAGACGGCGGCCAGCACATTCTCCAGATTGTGCGCACCCTTCAGCGGAACTTCGGAGACCTGCAGAATCTCCCGCTGCCCCGATGACTCGCGGAACACAATGTTCCCGTCGCGCACCCACGCGCCATCCTGCACTTCCTTTTGGCGGCTGAACCAGAACACCTGCGCGCGAGTTCGCGCAGCCAACGTTACGCAGATGGGGTCATCGGCATTGAGCACCGCGAAGTCGCTCGCCTGCTGATTTTCGAAAATGCGCGCCTTGGCATCGACATAAACATCCAGCGTTCGATGCCGGTCAAGATGGTCAGGGGTCACGTTCAACACGACGGCAACCTTCGGCCGGAACGTCTGAATCGTCTCCAGCTGAAAGCTCGAAACCTCAAGCACGGTCACAGTTTCCGGCTGGGCGCGGTCGGCCAGCGAAATCGCCGGCGTGCCGATATTGCCGCCAACCAGCGCGGCAAAACCCGCAGCCGTCATGATTTCGCCCGTAAGCGTGGTAGTCGTGGTCTTGCCATTCGATCCCGTAATCGCAACGATCGGCCCCGGCAGGAACTGCGCCGCGAGTTCAATTTCGCCAATCACGGTTTCTCCAGCGGCCCGCGCCTGCACCAGCGGCGGCGCGTCCACCGGCACTCCAGGACTCACCACAATCAAATCTTGTCCGCGGAAGGTGCGGTCGCCGTGGCCTCCGGTCTCGACCGTGATGCCGTGATCGAGCAACACGGGAATTTCGTTGCGCAACTCGTCGCCGGACTTCGTATCCGAAACGGTCACCCGAGCCCCATGCTCTTTCAGAAACAAAGCCGAGGCCACGCCCGATTTTCCCAGGCCCACCACCAGCACGCGTTTGTCGTTCAGTTCCATCAAATCTATTTCACCACAGAGTCACAGAGACACAGAGAAAAACAAGAATAGACTTTGACTCTCTCTGCGTCTCTGTGACTCTGTGGTGAAAGCTCTTCCTATCTCAGTTTCAGCGTTGTCAGCGCGAACAACGCGAACACCAACGACGCGATCCAGAACCGCACGATGATCTTCGACTCCGACCACCCCAGCAACTCGAAATGATGATGCAGCGGCGCCATCTTAAAGATGCGCTTCTTGCGTAGCTTATAAGACCCAACCTGCAGGATCACCGACACCGCCTCAATCACAAACACGCCGCCAATGAACGGCAGCAGCAGTTCTTGCTTGATAATCACCGCAACCGTACCGATCGCGCCACCCAGCGCCAGTGATCCCACGTCGCCCATAAACACTTCCGCCGGATGCGCGTTGTACCACAGAAATCCAATGGACGCTCCGACCATCGCTCCGCAGAAAATGGTCAGCTCGGCCACCTGTGGCATGCGCGGCATTTCCAGATAAGAAGCGAAGGTCGCGTGCCCGCTGACATAGGTGAGCACGGTCAACGCTCCCGCCGCAATGACAGTGCAGCCGATCGCCAGTCCATCCAACCCGTCGGTCAGATTCACCGCGTTGCTCGCGCCCACAATTACAAAAGCTACGAAGGCGATGAATGGCAGAAACGCCAGAAACCAGTAGTGCGGAGACCGCTCCAGCACCTGCACCACCAGATCAGGATGGAACTGCTTGAAGAACGGCACAATCAATTTCGTCGAATACATCCCGTATGCCTGCATCGCGATCAGCACCGAGGCAATCACAATGCTGGTCGCGATCTGTAGTCCGAGCTTGGCCCGGCTGGTCAGCCCGAGGTTGCGGCGATGCGAAACCTTCGTATAGTCGTCGGTGAATCCGATCGCCGCATAGGCGCACGTGGAAAACACGGCAAGCCATATAAAGCGGTTGCTCAGGTCGGCCCAGAGCAGCGTAGGCACCACGATGGCGATCACGATCAGCAGCCCGCCCATGGTCGGCGTGCCCGCTTTTTTCTGATGTGCCTTCGGGCCTTCCTCGCGAATGTATTGTCCAATCTGAAATTCGCGCAGCCGTCCGATGACTAGCGGGCCCACGATCAACGCGGTAAATAGCGCAGTCAGGCTGGCAAACGCCGTGCGGAACGTGACGTAGCGGAAAATGCGGAACGGCGCAACATAGTGTTGCAGCTTCACGAACAACAGCCAGTAGAGCAATCAGCCTCCGTCCCCGCAGCAATCAGTTTCCAGATTGCCGTAGCGCCTTCCAAATCTCCAGCGCCTTCTCCAGTTTCACGCCGCGCGAAGCCTTCAGCAGCACCACGTCACCGTCGCGGGTTTCGCGTGCCAGCCATTCGCCGGCCTCCTCGGGCGTCGCCACAAACTCAGCCTGCACTCCGGCGATCCGCGCGCCGTCGACCATCCCCTGTGCCAGTCCGCGTACGCCTACGAGAATATCAATCTTCTTCTCCGCGATATGCCGGCCCGCCCTGCGATGCATTTCTTCCGCGGCCGGCCCGAGCTCCAGCATTTCTCCCGCAACCACAATGCGCCGCCCAGCCTTCATTCCGGCCAGCGCGTCGACCATGGCATGCAGCGCCTTCGGATTGGAATTGTAACAATCGTTGATGACCGTGATGTTACCCAGTTGGACGACCTGTCCGCGTTTGTCAGCCGGCGCAAGAGTCGCGAGCGCCCCCACCGCTTCCGCCACCGTCAGTCCCCGAACCAGGCCCACGGATACGGCAGCAAGCGCGTTCAGAATGTTGTGCTCTCCCACCAGCGGCAAGCGCGCGTGCTCACGCCCACCACCCATGACCACGTCGAACTCTGAGCCTTCGGCCCCGCGGGCCCTAATGTTTTCCGCCCGCACATCGGCAGTTGACCGTTCGCCGTACAGGATCACTTTTCCCTTGAAGTCGCGTCCGAACTGCGCAACGTATTCGTCGTCGGCGTTCAGCACAGCGGTTCCACCGGCGGGCAGCGACTCGATCAATTCGTACTTCGCCCGCGCAATTCCGGCCAGCGAATCAAAAAACTCCAGATGCACCGGAGCTACATTCGTCACCACGCCAATTTCCGGCTGCGCAATCTTCCCCAGCGCCCGAATCTCACCCGCATGCGACATCCCCATTTCAATAACCGCCACATCGTGCTCCGGCTCCAGCTTCAACAGCATCAGCGGCAGGCCGAAATGATTATTGAAGTTGCCTTCCGATTTGAGCACGCGAAAGCGCGCCCCCAGAACGTGCGCGATGGCCTCCTTAGTCGTCGTCTTCCCCGCCGAGCCCGTAACGCCCACCAACGGCTTGCCCCAAACCTTCCGCACCGCGGTCGCTAGCGTCTGCAGCGCGACCAGCGTGTCGTCAACCGCCATCAGCCGGGCTTGATCGGGATAGCGGCGCAATTCATCCTTCTGCACCACCGCCGCCGCAGCTCCTTTTTCCAGCGCCGCGCCAACGTAGTCGTGTCCGTCGAGCCGTTCTCCTTTGACGGCAAAGAAAAGATCTCCAGTCCGAATCGTGCGCGAGTCGATCGAATATCCCTGCGCCACTTCCTCGCGCGGAAACTCACCCTTTGCCGAGACGAACTGGGCGACTTTCGCTAGCGTCAACTTCATGCCTGATCCCTAACCTCTGATCCCTGATCCCTTGATCCCTGGTCCCTGGTCCTCAGTCGGACCCAGATTCGCACGCAAATCCCGCGGCCCGCAGAGCCTCGCGCGCCACTTCGACGTCGTCAAAAGGATCCGACCCTTCGCGCGTAACCTGCACCTTCTCGTGACCTTTTCCCGCCAGCAGCACAATATCTCCAGGGCGCGCTTCTCCGACAGCCAGCGCAATCGCTTTGCGCCGGTCAGCCTCAACGCCGTACTTCACACCGGTTTTCTGCAAGCCAACCAGCGCGTCATTAATAATCGCCCGTGGATCTTCGCTCCGCGGATTATCTGACGTGAGCACCACAAAATCGCTGCCCCGCCCCGCCGCCTCGCCCATCAGCGGACGCTTGGCCCGATCGCGATCGCCCCCACAGCCGAACACCGTCACGACTCTCGCCGTTCCTCCATCGCGCGAAACGAACTCGCGCGCCAGCGCCGTCAGATTGCGGAGCGCATCGTCGGTGTGCGCGTAATCGACCACCACCGTGAACGGCTGACCGCAGTCAACGCGTTCAAATCTTCCCGGCACGTGCGTGAGCGACTCGACTCCGCGCGAAATCCCCTTCGAATCGCACCCGCGCGCATAACACGCGGCCGCCGCAGCCAGAATGTTGTACACATTCACCCGCCCGATCAGCGGAGAAAATATCGGAATCGTCTCCTGTGGCGTGGCCATATCAAATCGCGTGCCACGTAGATTTATGTCTACATTCTCAGCGTGAAAGTCCCCACGCTCCCACCCATAAGTCAGCACGACCGCGCTGCGCTTGCGACTGAACCCAGCCAGCTTCGCGCCATATTCGTCGTCAAGATTGGTGACCGCAGCGCGGGGCGCATCGGTGCCGCAGCCTTCAAACAGCACGCGCTTGGCGGCAAAGTATTCGTCCATTGTCTTGTGATAATCAAGATGGTCGCGCGTCAGGTTGGTAAACACCGCGACATCAAACGGCACGCCGTACACGCGCTCCTGCGCCAGAGCGTGCGAGGAAACTTCCATCACCGCGTCGGTCGCGCCCAGGCCGAGCGCCTCGCTAAACAGTCGCGCCAGTTCCAGCGCTTCCGGCGTCGTGTGCGGCGCGGGATACATCTTGCCGGCCACGTGATATTCAATCGTCCCAATCAAAGCGCTCTTTCGCCCGGCCGCGCTCAGAATCGCCTCAATCAGAAACGCGGTCGTGCTCTTCCCGTTCGTCCCGGTTATTCCGGTCACCGCGATCCGTTCGGCCGGACGCTTGTAGAAATTCTCACTCAACCGCGCCAGCGCCCGACGCCCGTGCGGCACCACCGCCCAGGCCACGCCCTCGCGCGGCTTCTCACTCGATGAATCCGTAACCACGGCGACCGCTCCAGCCCGAATCGCCTGATCGATAAAGCGATTGCCGTCGGAAGTCTCCCCATGCATCGCCACGAACACGCTGCCCGGCTTGACCTGCCGCGAGTCGTATTCCACACCACTCACATTCGGGTCCCCGCTTTGCGCGAGCACCTCGGCGCCATCCAGCAGATGTTGGAAGGTCATTGCTCGGAATTATAGGCTACGCGCGCGATAGCATTGGTGATTGTTGATTCCTGATTGTCGATTGAAGAACTGCGACGAACTACGACGAGGGCTGCATTCAGGTTTTAAGTCAGCAAAAATCAACAATCAACAATTCCTTGCGGCCGGAGCCATTACCTCCGTCACGTTCCCGCCTTCGCTCTCCTGCGTTACAGTACGTTGCATGAGCACCGGAACCGGTCCCGCCCGATACAAATGTGCGCAGTGCGAACAGCCTGAAAGTGCCTGCGAGTGCGAAAAATTTTGCTGCCTCTGCCAGTCGGTGATCGATATCCGCATTTGCAACGACGGCCTCATGTACTGCGAACCCTGCCGCACCGCCTGCGAGTACAAAACTTCCTCCGACTAACACGCTCGCCGCACGGCCAGTCATTATCTGCTAGGCCATTTGCGTTTCCTTCGCGATACTTCTTGTCCTTCGTGGTTGAAGATTTTCTCTTGTCGCGAACCGATGTCGCGAACCGACGCCATCCACAAAAATTTGGCAGCACGCCTACTCTTGAGGGAGAATAGTGTGTTTGCTTTTTTATAGCTGTTTTCGCTCTTGTCTTTAAGGAGATCCCATGGCGACCACCATGCACGTCAGCGACATTGCCGAGTTGCTGAGCGAAAGCCGGACTCATTTCAATCTCTCGCCGGCGCTGCTGGTCGAGCACGCCATCCGCCGCAACGAGGCCAAACTCGCCGCTAACGGATCCCTCGTCGGCTACACCAATCGCACCGGCCGCTCTCCCAAAGACAAATTCATAGTCAAAGATGAAGTTACCGCCGACCCCGTCGCCTGGGGCGCCGTGAACGCGCCGTTTGAGCCCGAGAAATTTGACGCGCTCTACACGAGGGTCGTGGAACATCTGCGCGGCCGCGAACTTTTTGTCCAGGATCTTTTCTGCGGCGCCGACCCCGCCTACCGACTGCCGGTTCGCATCGTGACTGAATATGCCTGGCACAACCTGTTCGTGCGCCAATTATTCCTGCGCCCTACAGGCGAGGAGCTCAAACATCATCATCCCGAATTCACCGTCATCGCGGCTCCCGAGTTCAAAGCCGACCCCGAACGCGACGGTGTAGCCTCAGAAGTTTTCATTCTGCTCAATTTCACGCGGCGCACCGTGCTGATCGGCGGAACTTCCTACGCTGGCGAGATGAAGAAGTCGATCTTCAGCATCATGAATTTCCTGTTGCCCCCGCGCAACGTGTTCCCCATGCACTGCTCGGCCAACGTCGGCCACAACGGCGTGAGCGCACTTTTCTTCGGCCTCTCCGGCACCGGCAAGACCACGCTTTCCGCCGACCCCTCGCGCGACCTGATTGGCGACGACGAGCACGGCTGGAGCGCCGACGGCGTCTTCAACTTCGAGGGCGGATGCTACGCCAAGTGCATCAAGCTCTCAAAGAAAAACGAGCCGCAGATCTGGAACGCGCTGCGCTTCGGCTGCGTGCTCGAGAACGTGACTCTCGATTCCCACACCCGCATTCCCGACTATAACGACGACAGCAAAACCGAAAACACCCGCGCCGCCTATCCCGTCGATTTCATCGAGAACGCCGTCATCCCTGGCATTGGCGGCCATCCTAAAAACGTCGTATTCCTCACTGCCGACGCCTTCGGCGTCCTGCCCCCGATTTCGAAGCTCACACCTGAGCAGGCCATGTATCACTTTCTGTCAGGCTACACCGCGAAGGTTGCCGGAACCGAAGCCGGCGTGAAAGAGCCGACTGCCACATTCTCAACTTGCTTCGGATCCCCATTCCTTCCGTTGCGTCCCAAAATCTACGCGGAAATGCTGGGCCGCCGCCTGCGCGAGCACACCGCCCAATGCTGGCTCGTGAACACCGGATGGCAGGGGGGCCCCTACGGCGTTGGCAGGCGCATGGATATTCCCTACACACGTGCCATGGTTGACGCCGCCGTCGAGGGCGAACTGATTCAAGAAGAATTTGAAATCGAACCCACCTTCGGATTCTCAATTCCGAAGCACTGCCACGGCGTGCCCCCGCGAATTCTGAATCCGCGCAATGCGTGGCCCGACAAGGCTGCCTACGACAAAGCCGCCGAAGACCTCCGCAACCGCTTCGCCCAAAACTTCGAAAGGTTCGACGTCCCGCCCGAGGTCAAGGCCGCCGGGCCGAAGGCACAAAGGTAACGGAGATCTTGGCCCAATCACGCCCCGATCGTGGGCCCCGGCGATACGCTCTGCTGCGCCGCATTTTTTCTGTTGCCATAGTTCTCTACCTGACGGGAACAGTTTTCGGCGGCATCGGCCTCGGATGGATTGCGCTGCGCCCACCTCGCCTTCCAGTCACGGACCGCGAGGAGACAAATGCGCGAGCCGCCGCCAGAGCCGCCGCTGAGGGATTCGACAGCATTTCTCTTACAGCAGCAGACGGCACAACCTTGAGAGCATGGTTCCTGACTCCTCCATCACCAAACGCCAATGTTGTGATCTTGTTGCACGGAGTCTCCGACAACCGCCTTGGAATGTACGGCTACGGGAAGTGGCTACTGGACAATCACTATGCCGTCCTGCTTCCCGATGCCCGCGCCCACGGACTCAGCGGCGGATTGGCAACCTATGGCCTGAAGGAGTCTGGCGACATTCATCAATGGGTGGATTGGCTAGAGAGCAGGCACCATCCCCAGTGCGTATATGGCCTTGGGGAATCCATGGGAGCAGCCCAGTTGCTGGAGTCACTCCCCAACGAACCCCGCTTCTGCGCGGTAGTTGCGGAGTGCCCATTCGCCAGCTTTCGAGAAGTCGCCTATGCGCGTTTCGGCCGCGAATTCCACACCGGGCCTTGGCTCGGCAGCACATTCTTTCGGCCCACCGTCGACGTGGGATTTCTCTACGTCCATCTACGCTACGGTTTGAATCTGGAAGGAGCATCACCACAACAGGCGGTCGAAAAAACCCGCATTCCGGTGATGCTCATCCACGGTCTAAGTGATCGCAACATCCCGCCGTTTCACTCTGACGAGATCCAAGCGCATAATCCGGCGGATATTGTTGTCTGGAAAGTACCGGGCGCCGTTCACACTGGAGCGCACAAAATCGCGCCCGAGGAGTTCGAACGCCGGGTGCTCGACTGGTTCAAAACACATTCTTCTGCCGCACTCTGAAGAGCCTCGCCCGGTTCAAACGCTGCCAGACACTACGCCTTCTTCAGCATCCGCGAAATCCAAATGAGGAACACGGCTCCGATGATCGCCACAACGATCGTGCCAATGAAGCCGCCGGCGTAGATGCCGAAGAGGCTCAACAGCCGGCCACCGACCACCGCCCCGATGATCCCGAGGACAATATCCATCACGGTACCGTAGCCGCCGCCTTTCATAATCTTGCCGGCAGCCCATCCAGCGATCAGTCCCACCACCACCCACCAGATCAAACTTGTAATCATTTCGAACCCCCTCCTCTGCGGAATGGCTGGAGACTAGGCGGTGCCTTCCAATCTGTCAAGCGGGCCCTCGGCCATGAATGTGGTTAAGTCGATTGTGCCGGGATGGGAATGCACGCTCCCGCCAGGCTGGCCGCGAGCGCCAAATCCACCAGAAATCGGCGGATCCTGGGAATTTTGACGCGCCGACAGAAATTTGACATAGCGTTTACCGGAATGCCCTGTATAATCCCCACCAACTTAGACCACTTTAAGTACTGGCCAGTAAGTTGCAACTCACACAAGGAGGTGCTTCTTGAGCAGCAAAATACTGCAGCTGTCCCCCCGATCAAGCACCCGCATTCCCCGCAGAAAAATCGCAGCGCAGCCTTCCTGGGGCGCCGCACCGGCTCCTTCACTCGACATGTCGCTGGACCTTTCCCTGGACATGGGCTTCCTACGGTCGTGGTTTGAGAGCGATTCTGATCTCGACGACAATAGCGCCCGCCCCCAGGTCAACTGGGGCGCGATCTCAGGCATGGCACTCTCGGTCGCGTTCAGCTTGGTCTGCTGGGCCGGAGTAATCTGGATCGTCGGGCGCGTCTGGCGATAGAAGCCGTCCCCACGAAATTGTCACCCCGACCGCAGCCAGGGCGCCCGCGAAGGCGGAGCGGCGGGACCCGTTGCTCCTTTGCATCGGCAATGGACGCTGCCCTGAATCGGCGCAGTACTCCGCATCTCTACTTGTCGTACTGCAGCAGCGACATCACTTCATAACTTTTCAGTCTGTCGCGCCCCTTCAGAAATTCCAACTCCACCACAAATCCCAGACCAACGACCTCTGCGCCCAGCACCCTTGCGAGTTTGGCGGTCGCTTCGGCGGTGCCGCCGGTCGCCAGCAGATCGTCCACAATCAGCACGCGCTGACCCTTCTGAATCGCGTCCTTGTGAATCTCCAGCGAGTTCGTGCCGTATTCGAGCGCGTAATCATGCTTCACCGTTTCCGCCGGAAGCTTGCCCGGCTTACGCACCGGAACGAATCCCGCGTTCAGCCGATACGCGAGCGCCGGAGCGAAAATAAATCCGCGCGCTTCCATGCCCAGCACCAGGTCAACATCCTGCGAAATGTAGTGCTCGGCCAACTTGTCGATCAGCGTGGCAAAGCCGGTCTTGTCCTTCAACAGCGTGGTGATGTCGTAAAACAGGATCCCCTTCTTCGGGAAATCCGGAATCTCGCGAATCAGGCGTTTCAGCTGATCGGCATTCATGCCTGCAGCAGACGGCATTAGCATTCTCCTTTGAAGCATCAGCCGACAGAGATTAGGGGCCAGAGATTAGGGGCTAGCAGCACCGCGCCGCGACGTCTTTCTGACCCCTGATCTCTGACCCCTGGTCCCTGCCTACCACGCTCCTTCAATGCGAAATGAACTCAGTCCGGCAACCGGACTGGCCTCCGATACTTCCACCGCATCCACGCGCGCCGCGCGCGGCCCTTCGCGCAACCGCCCGTGCAGTCCTAAGAGTTGGTCGCGCGTCCCCTGCGCCAGAACTTCCACGCTGCCATCGTGATTATTGCGCACCCACCCGGCAATGCCCAGGATGTGCGCCTCCCGCTCCACAAACCACCGGAACCCCACCCCCTGCACGCGTCCGCGCACAAAAAACCGCCGCGCTTCAACAGCCTTTTCAGTGGGAGTCATGCCTTGAAAAGAAAATGAAGAAGTTAAGAAGTCAGAATGCAGAACTCAGAATGCAGAATTTCGGGTCTTACTTCCGCATTCTGACTTCTGCATTCTGACTTCACCTACGCCCGCGACAAATACGCCCCGTCCGAAGTATCAACCTTAATCTTCTCGCCCTCGTTGATGAAGGGCGGAACCTGCACCACCAGCCCAGTCTCAGTCTTGGCGGCCTTGGTCACGCTCGAAGCCGTAGCACTCTTCAACCCCGGCTCGGTCTCAATCACCTGCAGAATCACGGTCTGCGGCAGCTCAATCCCCACCGCCTTCCCATCAAAAAACTCCACTTTGATTTCCAGATTGGCAATCAGGTAATCGACCGCGTCGCCCAGGATTTCCTTGCTCAGGTGAGTCTGCTCGTAATTCGCGGTGTCCATGAAGTAGTAGCTGTCGCCGTCGGCGTAGAGGAACTGCATCTCAACCTCGTCCACGTTGACCTTCTCGATCGGGTCGGGCGAGCGGAAGCGGTGCTCGAACATGGCGCCGGTGCGCAGGTTGCGCAGTTTGGCCTGAATAAAGGCGCGCAGGTTGCCGGGTGTGCGGTGTTCCACGCTGAATACGGAGTGCAGATCATTATTGTGTTTAATGATCATGCCAGGACGAAGCTGGGTGGCAGGGATCGACATCGCTTGCAACACTCTCCTATAAAATTGCGGTTTGCGAACCCGGCGGAATACGGGCAGGCCACAAGTTCCGCCGCCGACCTACGTGTGACGAAGGCGAAAACGTTATTTTACACTCACGCCCGCCGGAAAAGAAACCTTCCCGCCACCGAACTCATCCAAGATTGGCCGAAGTTAAGAGTGGCTGGGAGAAACGGCACGCCGTGGCCATCAAGTAGGACTAGAATGAGGCAGGCCGGAATCCTGATGTCGGAATTCGGTGAAGCTTTGCGCCACCAGCCCAGACAGTTGATGGGCAGAAAATTGAGGTCTTCAATCATGCGAATCGGACGTTACGAATCTTCAGAAAGCAGCAACGTCGGCACAGCCATCACTTTCCTATTGATCGGACTTGGCGCCGGAGCCCTGGCCGGCCTTCTGCTCGCTCCCAAAACCGGCAAGCAGATGCGCCGCGACCTGCAACGCGGCTTCGACGATGCAAAAGACACCCTGGGCGATTGGGCCGACACCGCTAAAGAACATGTGCGCGAAGCCGGCGACCGCGTCCGCGACGTCGCCAGCAAAGGCGTAGACCTGGCCGCCGACCTAAACAATGACCTGCGCGAAAAAGTCGAGCCCCTGCGTCGCGCCATCAACCGCAGCTAGCTCTGCGTAACTAACTCGGTGCACCTGACTTGGGAAGGGCGCGGCTTTAGCCGTGCCGAGTGCGTGAGTGTGTCGAACCGACGACGCGTCCGTCGCGCAACGTGGAAGAGCGGCGCTTTAGCGCCCCGTCTAAGTGTCACAAACTTTCGCGGGCTTTAGCCCCTGAGGGTTCCCCGCCGGATTTGCGAGATGGCTTCCAACTTCTCAGTACAAATGAAAGTCGACCTGCACCGCAATCTGCGTCGCCACCGGCTGGCCATTGAGCGTACCCGGACGAAAGCGCCAGCGATTCACCGCCTCGATCGCCTTCTCATCTAACCCCATCCCCAGGCTCTGCCCCACGCGGATATCGTGCGTACGCCCATCTTTTCCCACCACCACCAACAGCAGCACCATCCCCTGCGCCTTCGCCTTGCGCGCTTCGTCAGAAAAACTCGGCTCCGGATTAAAAATAACCTCCGGCACCGTCACGCCCATCTTGCCCGCGGGATAAATCCCAGATGGCCCATCACCCACTCCCGGCCCCGTAGACGGCCCAATGCCGCCGCAGCATCCCGGCCCGATCCCTGCCCTTCCAGGCCCATTCGAAAGCACAGAAAACTTCGACATCATGTCGCCGATCTGCCCGCCCTGCGGCAACGGAACTTCCGGAGCCACCACCACCGTCTCCGGCACTGCCAGCTTCGGCGGTTCCTTCGCGACGATTACCGTCGGCACGGCCAACTGCGGATCGAGCGAGGCGGGGGGAGGATTCCCATGCGACGCTGGCAGCGGATCACTGCCGCCTCCTCCACCACCACCATTTCCCGAGAAGATTATCGGAAGCTCTCGAAGGTTGCGGATCTGATTGGCAATTTCCGGCGGGTGCCGGATGACGCAACTGGTGAAGTAGATCAGCAGTCCTAAAATCGCAGCCTGCCCCAGCAGCGAAAAAATGAAAGTCTCACGCCAGGCGCGGTACAACCCACTATTCTCTGCCGACAAAATAGAAAATATATTCGGCCCCGGGCCCGGAGTTGCAGCGGTCATGATGCGCTCCTGCCAATAGGTTGTCGCCAACCGTCTCACTTAACTAGCCGTAAGACGCAGGAGCACTCAAAAAGGATTTCCAACGAACAAAAAAGTGTGGCGATGATCGGAGTTGCATGGTCGGCAGTCAGTGGTCAGTGGCCAGTAGTTCGGTGGTTAATGGCAGCCGATTCGCGCTAAGGTTCTGAACTGGCCCCTGTTCACTAGCCCCTGATCACCAACCTCCGCCTTTACCAAACAGCCCAGAGAAAAAGCCTCCGACTCGCTGGAAGAATCCCCGGCGTTCTTCCTTCTTCTTCTCCGGCTGCGGAGCCTGAATCACCGCATCGAGATGAACCGGCCGCGTCGAGGAATCCTGCACCGGCAAATCCTTCGCCGCCTGCGCCGGAGGTGGCAACGCGGCAGCAGCACGGTTCTTCGCCGTAAACACCAGCGGCGCATCCACCTGCGTGTGAATGTCGTTCGGCTGCGAAGCCGGCAGCGGCGCAGTCTCCGGCCCACTCGAGAGAGGAGTTCCCGAGCCGCTCGCACCCGCACTCGCACTCAAAGTCCCACCACTTGCAGCCGCAGCAGGCTTCTCACTCCCGCCAATGCGCACTTTCTCGGGCAACTCCGAGTCCGGCACATTCGGCGCGTACTGCGCCTCCGCCAGCATCCGCGGCGAAGGCGGAGGGCACCCGCACTCCAGTGGCACCTCAGTATCAACTTTGTCGATTTGCCCGGAGCGAAACACCGCCTGCTCGGCCGGCCTGACCTGATAAATCCGGTCGCCCATCAGTTCCGACACGATCGCCGAAGAAGTATTTCCCTTCAGCGCTCGCACGCAGGTATTGCCATGCGCATCGGCGCTGATCGCGTAATGAAATTCTCCCGGGCCCGCAAACAAAATGCGGAAGTCCGGAGTCAGCACCGTGTCGGCCGATGCCTTCAGCGTATAGTGCGCCTCGAGCGCACCCGTGCTCATGCCGAACATCAGGTCGCGCCTGGTCTGTGAGGGCGTCACCGAAACGCTGGTCCCCGGGCACACGCGAACTTCTCCTCCGCCCGCCAACCGCAGCACCGCCGTATCGGAACCGGCGGTAATCGACGAACCCGAAGCGATGCGGCTCCCCGCCACCGCCATCGCCCCCGCGCCACTGGTCACTGGCACTACGGCCGGAGCCGACTCCAGCGACATTCCCGCTACCGTCGGTGGCTGGAACGGCGACGATTTCTTGCCGGCGTTCGCAGCTGCGTCCCCGGCCGGCTTCAGCCGCACCATCAGCCGATGCCCCGCCCCGTCCCACGAGTATCCATAAGGCGCGAGCAAGTCGAGAACAATACGCGTGACCGGAGGGTTCTTCTGATATTGATCGACACGAATCGCCAGAATATTTTCCTTCTGAATTGCGATCCGCTTCTGCGTCAGCCCCAGCCGCGAGTTGGGCAGGTCGATGACCAGCCGCGGCGGCGCATCGAGCGTCTGAATCTGCGGAATCACCGGACCGCCGCTCGAAAGTATCTCCACCGCCGGCACGCCTCGCTCATGCACGATGCGAACGCTGGTCACCAGCGGCGGCGGCCCAAACGTCTGCGCCACGACTTCGGTAGCCACCAGCGCCACCACCGTCATCGTCATTACGCACACCACCAGAAATTCGAAAGCAGGCCGCGGCAAAGAATCCCTCACTGGAAGCTTGAAGGAAACATATCACCTGCGGAGGATCAGAGAGAAGGGCAAGAAAAGTAACTAGGGGCTAGGGGCTAGGGACTAGTGGACTAGTGGTCGACACCAAAGAGAAAGCAACACGTTCTCAACTGGCCCCTGCCCCCTAGCCCCTGATCCCTTATTTCAAACTTCCGGCAGAAATTCATACTCTTCGATCACGGCGGCGACGGCAAGTTTGCCATCGACTCGGCCGTTCTCCACGCGTACAACGCGGCCCTTGCATTGCACGCGGATGCTCTCGGTGAGCGTGATTTCCGGCGGCAGAGTCAAAGTAAAGCCAATGGGCGATCCCTGGACCACCGCCGACTCTACATAGAAACAAATCCCGCGCGCGCTGACGTCCCGCAGCTGCGCCGGTCGCGCAGCGTTCTCGTGATTAACGGTAACCGGTACGCGCAGCGGAAACCGTCGTGCGGCCCTCTTCTCCTCCTGGGGCTCGGTCCGCGTTTCGGCCTGTGGCTCGGCCATGCATTTCCTCCAAAGTGGCGTGAGTAGCACTTACACTAACTGTGACGATGAATCGAGAATGCGCTGCCCCAGCGCCAGGGTCAATACCACCCTTGGGTCAGCAAGTAGCCCGTTAGGGGAGGAAATCAGGATAGCAATCAGTGGACAGTGCTCGGCGAGCAGTGCGCTCTTGACGGTCACCGGCCACTGCTCACCGGTCACTAGCCCCTAGCCCCTAGTCACTAACCCCTGATTACTGGTGTAAGCTTGTGTGAGGAGGCAGCTAGTCGCGTGATTTTCGTCCTCGACAACTACGATTCGTTCACCTACAACCTGGTGCAGTACATCGGCGAACTGGGCGCGCAGGATAACGATAACGGCGAGTTTCACGTCGAAGTCCGCCGCAACGATCAGGTCACGGTGAGCCAGGTCGAAGAGATGCAACCCGAACGGATTGTCGTCTCTCCAGGCCCCTGCACGCCGCATGAGGCGGGCATCAGCATCGCTCTCATCCGCCACTTCGCCGGAAAAGTTCCAATCCTCGGCGTCTGCCTCGGACACCAGGCCATCGGCGAAGCCTTCGGCGGCCACGTAGTTCGTGCAGCCAATCTTATGCACGGCAAAACCAGCCCCGTCATGCACGACAACCGCACCGTCTTCCAGGGACTCCCCATGCCCATGACGGCCACCCGCTATCACTCGCTCATCGTTGAAGAGAAAGACTTGCCCGCCGAACTCGAGGTCAGCGCCTGGACCACCGAAAAAGACGGCACCCGCACCATCATGGGCCTGCGCCACCGGCATTGCGCCGTCGAAGGCGTGCAATTCCATCCCGAAAGCGTCCTCACCGACGCGGGAAAAAAACTAGTGGAGAATTTCCTGAAGCAGTAACCAAGGGTCAGGGATTAGGGGTCAGGGATCAGGGGGTCAGGGATTAGTTGGAACCAAGGCAGCCTGCCGTTTTCGACGATCCAGCGAAACGAGCAACCATTAATGATTCGGCCTACCTCTGCAGTACTCCGTAGCAGTTTCTCACTCTGCTCCAGATTCAGATAGCAAAGATCCTGGGCAATCAAGACTTGAGTCTCTACCTCCGCGAGCGAACCTCGCGCATGCCCGAGAAACTGCTTGAATTCCCCGGTCGACCTTCTTCCATGACCTTCGGCGATGTTGCTGGGTATCGAAACCGCCGCTCGGCGCAACTGAGCGGTGAGGCCATACACTTCAGCGGCGGGAAATCCGCGCGTACGGAGATAGATCTCGGTCACAAGCCCCATCGACTTCTTCCAGGCGATTAAATCCCGATAAGACTGCACCGCGGAGATAGTAACGCAAGTCACCCGACTACTATCAAACGTTCTAGCGGCGAAACGCTGTGACCGACGTCACAAGAGCCTGTTGAAATCCGCACATTGGAACGAGGCCTCGTTCGCCAATCTCTGATCTCTGATCTCTGTTCCCTAACCCCTGGCCCCTAACCCCTAGCCCCTGCCCTAGCCTTCTCCACCGCCCTCAACACCGCCTGCGCCTTATTCATCGACTCCTGAAACTCGCTCACCGGATCCGAATCCGCAACGATCCCCGCCCCCGCCTGCAGATACGCTTTCTTGCCCCGCATGAGCAGAGTCCGAATCCCGATGCACGAATCCAGATTTCCCGCGAAGTCAGCATACAGCACCGACCCACCATAAATTCCACGCCGCGTCGGCTCGAGCTCTTCGATAATCTGCATCGCCCGCACCTTGGGCGCACCGCTCAAAGTTCCCGCAGGAAAACACGCGGCGAAGGCATCGAGCGCGTCTAGATCCTTGCGCAGCGTGCCTTCCAGCGCCGACACCAGATGCATCACATGCGAATATCTTTCCACATACATCAGATCCTTCACTTTGACTGACCCATACTCGCTCACGCGTCCCAGATCGTTTCGTCCCAGGTCAACCAGCATCACATGTTCGGCGCGTTCCTTCTCGTCGGTGCGCATCGCCTGCTCCAGCCGCAAGTCTTCCGCTTCGTCGCGCCCCCGCGGATGCGTCCCCGCGATCGGCCGATACTCCAGCTTGCGCCCCGTAACCCGCACCAGCATTTCCGGAGAAGACCCAAGAATGTGCGTATCCCCCGACCGCAAGAAATAAAGATACGGCGACGGATTCACCTGCCGCAGCGACCGATACAAATCAAACGGCGCAACCTCCGGAGTAAAGTCGAGCCGCTGCGACAGCACCACCTGAAAAATATCGCCCGCCGCAATATATTCCTTGCAGCGCTTCACGCTGCGCAAAAAATCAGAGCGCTGCGTGCCCGCATGAACCTTGAGTTTTCCAGCCTTGGCTTTTGCAGACTTACGCCACAACCCCGGACTCAGCCCCGCCGCCAGCTTCCGCTCTAACGCTCCAATATCATGCAGCGCCCGATCATAAGCCCGGCGCGGGCTCTCCCGTTTCACGTCGGCCCCAGCCATAATATGAATCTGGTGCCGCAAGTGATCGAACGCCAGCAGCCGATCAAAAAACATCAACTCAGCATCGGGCAGCTTTAAATCATTCTCGGCATGATCGCCAATTCTTTCCAGCTGCCGAACCACGTCGTAAGCAAAATATCCAACCGCTCCTGCCGTAAACGGAGGCAACCCCGGAACGCTGACCGGCCGATGCTCGCGCAGCAACCGCTTCACCAGCTGAAAAACATTTTCCTTCACGACTTCGCGCCGACGTCCGCGCTCAATCGCAACCGATCCCTCACGAGCCGTGACCCGCATGTAAGGCCGCGCCCCCAGAAATGTATAGCGCCCAATCTGCTCCCCGCGCTCGACCGACTCCAGCAGAAACGCGTGCGGCTCCTGATCGGCAATAGCAAGAAACGCAGAAACCGGCGTAAGCAAATCGGCGCTCACCGATTTCACCACCGGCACGAGCGTGGCCTCTCGCGCCAGCCGCGAAAACGTTTTAAAGTCCGGTTGCAGCATCGTCAGCGATCCAACCCGCCGCCCCGGCGGGATTTTTATTATAGGCGACACCGCGAGCCTCGAGGCTAAGACGCAAACCTTCAACCACGAAGGGCACGAAGTCACAAAGGAATTCGTAGGGATTGTGTTTCCTTCGTGACCCTTCGTGACCCTTCGTGGTTTAAGATTTTCTCGCCCCGCCAAACTTTCGTCACTTGTTGCCCGCTCGTCACCCACTAAAATCGTTAGTATCCCGAGTAGTATGAACATTTTGGGTCTTCCGGCAGGGGTGGAGTGTCTTTGCACCCTTCGGGAAAGCTCCAAAAACGAGAGGTTCGCGCACGATCAGCTCGCGAACCAGCATTCGAATTGACGGGACGACTCCCGCAGTCGAAGATTACGGATTAAAGATTACGAACGAAGCAGCAACGAACGAGCAGCACTGAAATTTATGCGAGTCAAGTTTTGGGGCGTACGCGGTTCCACGCCCACGCCACAGGCCGAGAACTTGCGCTACGGAGGCAACACCTCCTGCGTCGAAGTGCGCGTCGGAGATCAGATTTACATCTTCGACTGCGGCACCGGCTTCCGCGTGCTGGGCCGCGAACTGGCCCGCGAATTCGGCGAGCGTCCGTTCTCCGCGCATATTTTCGTTTCCCACTTCCACTGGGACCACATCCAGGGCATGCCTTTCTTCCGTCCGCTGTACGACAGTCCGAACAGCCACTTCGTCTTCCACTCGTCCAGCCGCACCCGCAGCCTCGAACAAGTCATGGCCGAGCAGATGGCCGCGCCCTACTTTCCTGTCGATCTCGACCAGATGAAGGCCAAGCCCGACTTCCACAACATTCAAAACGGATGCCTCCCCATGGCAGACGGCACCCAGATCAAGACCGCCTGGCTGAACCATCCCCAGGGCTGCATGGGATTCCGCCTCGAAAGCAAAGAAGGCGTCCTGGTCTACGCCACCGACAACGAACCCGGCGACCCCAACTTCGACAAAGCGGTCCGCAAGCTCGCCGAAGGCGCCGACATCCTCATCTACGACGCGCAATATCTCCCCGAAGAGTACGAAGCCCGCCGCCGCGGCTGGGGACACAGCCACTGGCGCGAAGCCGTCAACGTAGTCATGGAAAGCGGCGCCAAAGAATTAATCCTCTACCACCACGACCCCGACCACACCGACTCGATCGTCGACAAAGTGGTCAAAGACGCCCTCAACTACTACCCCAAAGTCCGCGCCGCCGCCGAAGGCATGGAAATCAAACTGTAAGCGCCTGTACTTTACCCGTATAATTGCGCTGTGCTCACGGACGAAGACAAGCAGTGGATTCAAGGACAGCTTGAGAAGGTTGAAAACACTCTGCTGACTGAGTTCCACAAGTGGGCGACACCTGTCGAGTTGCGCCAAAAGAGTCATGCAGCAGCACTGCGTGCTCGCGATGCGGAAGTTGAATCTCTGTCGGATCGGCTCAAGAACCTAGAGGGCCGCTGAAATCACCCTTCACGCCGCCCCCTCCCGCCCGTTACGTTCGTCATCTACCACTCCCTCCCAAATTAAGAAATACTCATAACAATCTGTCGCAATGCTAGGTCATCAGTTCCTGCCTGTTGTAGTCCTAACTACATAAAAATTCTTTCGAGGGACACTCATGTTTCCACGAGTTGCGAAACTCTTGCTGTTCTGTCTGTGTGCCTGCCCGATTCTGTTGCACGCGCAAGACTTCAAACTGTTTGACCGCGACGTCCAAATCCACGGATTCGCTTCCCAGGGATTCGTGCACACCAGCGACAACAACTGGTTGACCATGAACACCAGCGGCTTTGGCAGTGGCGAATTCACCGATTTCGGCGCCAATGCCTCCACGCAAATTACCGACAAACTCCGCATCGGCGCACAGCTCTACGACCGTAACCTGGGCGGGCTGGGCCAGTGGCATCCTACGCTCGACTGGGCGTTGGCCACCTATAAATTCACCCCCTGGTTCGGAATTCGCGGGGGAAAAGTGAAGACTGTCATGGGTCTCTACAACGACACTCAGGATCTGGACTTCCTGCACACGTTTGCCTTGATGCCGCAAAGTGTCTATCCCACCGACCTGCGCGATGTCACCCTTGCTCACACCGGGGGCGACATTTTCGGTGACATCCGGGTGGGCAACAGGTTCGGAACCGTCTCCTACACGGCCTATGCCGGGCACCGCAACGACAGCCCCTACAGCGGCTTCGCCTACCTGGTCCGCAGCGATGGCGGCACGTTCAACAGCTTCGGCGGACTGCAATATGGCGCCGACCTGCGCTGGGCTACCCCGCTCAAGGGCCTGCTGGTGGGCGTTTCGCGGATGAACGAAGACCTTACTCTGGACTTCCTTATCGCAGGAACCGATTTCCGATTGAACAGCTCATCCGACTGGACGAACCAGTATTACGGCCAATACTCCCGGAAGAAACTTGTCGTCGATGCAGAGTACCGCCGCTACTGGACCGACTTGGGAGCCCAAGGCGCCTCAATGATCCAGGAAGATGTTCGCGGTTGGTATGTGGCGGGGTCCTATCAGATCGTGAAGCGCGTGCACGTGGGATCCTACTTTTCGCACTATTGGATTAATTATCCCGTGACCGGTCTCTTGCCTTCGGGCGTCGGCCACGACTACGACAAAGTAATCACGGTGCGGGTCGATCCAACCCAGTATGCGTCGATCAAGCTGGAGGGCCATTTCATGGACGGATACGGTCTGCCCGACCAGTACCCGAACGGCTTCTACGCCGCCAACAACCCGCAGGGATTCCAACCCAACACCAACGCGCTCGTCGTCAAGACGAGCCTGCATTTCTAAGTCCACCCAAAGTGGAAAGGAGAACTCGATGAAACATTTAAAAACATTTCTCGCTGTAGCCGGGTGGACGATACTCATCGGGCCCAGCGCCTTCGCAGGCGACGTCCGAGTCATTGCCAACCCCAGCGTGAAAGCCGATTCAATTTCCGCGCGAGAACTCAAGAGCGTTTATCTCGAAGAGAAGAACTCGGTCAACGGCACGCGCGTCGAGCCCGTGATCGAAAAACACGGCCCCGCCCACGAAGCTTTCCTGCACGACTACCTCGGCCAGACCGACGACGAATTGCAGAAGTACTATCAAGCCCTCGTCTTCACCGGCAGAGGCCTGATGCCAAAAACCGTCAGCTCCGACGCCGAAGTCGTGGCCTACGTCGCCAAGACCCGCGGCGCCATCGGATATGTAGGCATCGGCGTCAGCATGGAAGGCGTAAAAACATTGTCGATTGCCGACTCCACCGGAGGTGAAAGACAGCTGGTAAGCCGCGTAGAGCCGCGATATCCCGCCGATCTGCTAAGCCGCTCGATCGGTGGAACCGTGCGCCTGAAAGTAGTCGTCGCGCCAAACGGCGCTGTCGAACACGTCGAAGTCCTCGGCGGCAATCCAATTCTAGGTGAATCAGCCGCCACGGCCGTCCAGAAATGGAAGTACGCCTCCGCCAACGCCAAAACAAACATGGAGGTCAGCGTCCCCTTCGAACCAAAACACTGAACTTCAGGTTTTCGTAGGCGCGCTTGCACCGCCACTGAAAGGGTGCCCCACTCTTTCGCGCTCTTTGCGAAAGGGTGGGAGTCACGGCCGCCAGAACCCATGGTGCTGGGCCACTCCGAGCGAAGCTCATTCAATCTTGTCATTCCGAACCGGGCTGAAAGCCCGGTGAGGAACCTGCTGTTTACCGACCAAACAGCGAATTCCTCACGCGATAAAAACCCGCTTCGGAATGACGGATCCCAAACTGCACCATCCCCGCCGGCCTTACAAGAAACGAAACTCATCTGACCAAAGCGTATAATCCCACGGTTGGAATAGGACGAATCCATGTCCAGAGTCCTGCTTGGCATCATCTGCGGGTTGGTGTTCGGAGCAATCGACGTCGGAATCATGCTGCCGATGAGCTTCCCTGACAAGAGAACTGCTATCGCGGCAGCTTTCATTGCCCGCTTTGGCATTGGATTCGTCATTGGCGCGGCTCGCTTGCCTTGGCCCGGATGGGCGGTCGGCCTCTGCTTCGGCCTGTTACTGAGCATCCCCGATGCCCTTATCACGAAAGCCTACGGGCCGATCATCGGCATGGGCGCTGTTGGCGGAACCATCATCGGGATGGTCGTCGGACGCTTCGGGCGCTAACTGACTTCAAACTGACCCACTACCCAGCACCTCCCCAGCTTGCTTCCCTCCCATCCCCACTCATATACTCGGAACGTTTGGCCTGCGCCGACCAAAAACCGTCCAGCAACGGCCAGCAATTCTCGTCAAATCCCGACCCGCAATCATTCCGGAGACCACTTCTATGACGACGATAGCTACGCCCCCGCACGTGGACAAAGAATCCAACCCGTGGGAGTCGCAGCGCGCCCGCTTCGACCTGGCCGCGCAAAAGCTCAACCTCGACGAGGGCCTGTGGCGCGTGCTGCGCTATCCCAACCGCGAACTCACGGTCTACATCCCGGTGCAAATGGATGACGGCCACCTCGAAGTCTTCACCGGATTCCGCGTGCAGCACTCGATCGCGCGCGGCCCGGCCAAAGGCGGCATCCGCTACGCCCCCGACGTCACGCTCGACGAAGTCCGCGCCCTCGCCAGCTGGATGACCTGGAAATGCGCCGTGGTCAACATTCCCTTCGGCGGAGCCAAGGGCGGCGTCATCTGCGATCCGCACAAAATGTCGATGGGCGAAGTCGAGCGCATGACCCGCCGCTACACCTCAGAGCTCATCGAATTCATCGGCCCCGAAAAAGATGTTCCCGCCCCCGACGTCAACACCAACGAACAAATCATGGCGTGGATGATGGACACCTACTCCATGCACATGCGCCAGACGGTCACCGCCGTAGTCACCGGCAAGCCCATCAACATCGGCGGATCGCGCGGACGCCGCGAAGCCACCGGCCGCGGCGTGATGATCGTCTGCGACGAAGCCTGCGCCAAGCTCGGCCTGGCCCGCGAAAGCACCCGCGTCATCGTGCAAGGCTTCGGCAACGTCGGCTCCAACGCCGCCCTGCTCATGCATCAGGCAGGATACAAAGTCATCGGCATCGCCGAAGTGGGCGGCGGCCTGCACAACAAAAACGGCATCGACCTGAAAGCCCTCGTCGATTTCCGCCAGAAAAACGGCACCGTCCACGGATTCCCCGGCGCAGAAAAAGCCGAGACCGCCGACCTGCTCGTCGCGGATTGCGAAATTCTAATTCCCGCGGCCACCGAAAACGTCATCACCAGCCGCAACGCCGACCGCGTGAAGTGCCGCATTCTGGCCGAAGGCGCGAACGGCCCGACAACTTCCGCCGCCGACGACATCCTCACCGACAAAGGCGTCTTCGTAATCCCCGACATCCTCGCCAACGCTGGCGGCGTCACCACTTCGTACTTCGAGTGGGTGCAAGACCGCCAGGGCTACTTCTGGAAAGAATCAGTGGTCAACGAACAACTCGACGAAATCATGAAGTCGTCGTTCTTGGATGTAGTCCGCTATGCCGAAGCGCACCGCGTCAACAACCGCATCGCCGCCTACATGCTGGCCATCGACCGCGTAGCCTACACCATCCGCCAGCGCGGTATTTACGCGTAGCGGAAGGTTTTGGAGTAGGGCACGGCTTCAGCCGTGCCGTAAAGGCCGAAAAAAGAATCGGGGCTTTAGCCCCTGAGGTTCAGACTTCGAAGGAGAAACCATGAAACCGATCGAAAAGAAGTTAATGGCACAAATCGCCGTCCTGGTCTTCGCGCTTTCCCTGGTCAGCGGCCTCACGTCCGCGCAAGCCTCCGAACCCGGATCGAAGCCCGAGGTCATGGCAGCGCAGACAACTCCGTCCGCCACCGATAAACTCGACATCAACACCGCCACCAAAGATCAACTTAAAGCCCTGCCCGGCATCGGCGACGCCTACTCGCAAAAAATCATCGACGGCCGCCCCTACCGCACCAAGCTCGACCTGACCCAGAAAAAAATTATCCCCCAATCCACCTACGACAAAATCAAAGATGTAATCATCGCCAAGCAGCCCAAAGCAGCCGCGCCTGCGCCAAAATAGCGACCCGTAGCCCCGGACGCATTCGTCCGGGGCTGGCTGCGCTTCGAAGGAGCACGAACGCGTCCTCTGCGTGCGACCCTTCCGTGCATTGCGCTCCCCTCAGCGGTGGGAGCATAATCAGTCAGGATTCCGGCCGCCCTCCGGAACCACCCCGTAGTGTGAACCTGCCCAACTCCATCACGCTCATCCGGATCGCCAGCATTCCTCTGCTGATGTGGATCTTGCTAAGCCCGCGCTTCAGCGATGTGACGGGCGAACGAGAACTCCTGGCCTCAGCAATTTTCATCGCCGCCGCCACCACCGACGGCATCGACGGCTACCTCGCCCGCAAGCGCGGCCAAGTCACCACCATGGGAATCCTGCTCGACCCCCTGGCCGACAAACTTCTCATCGCCGCAGCGTTCGTGACTCTTGTGCAATTGAATCCCAGCCTGGTTCCCGCGTGGATCGCCGTAGTCGTAATCGGTCGCGAGTTCATGGTGAGCGGCCTGCGTTCCATCGCCGCCTCCGAAGGTTTTACCATCGAAGCCAGCGAACTCGGCAAATTCAAAATGGTTGTGCAGATCGTCGCGGTCGTCGCCGTCATCCTCGACCATCACTGGAAAGAGTGGCCGATCTACAGCCACTACATTTTCCCCATCCACTGGATCGCCTATGTCGCCATCTGGTTCATGGTGTGTGTTTCGCTGGCTTCGGCAGTCGATTATTTTGTCGCCTTCTGGTCGAAGATTGACCAGCGCGTGGTGAAGCGCCGCCGCCGCGCCTTCATTCTTAGCCGGCGCAGAAAGCCCGTCCCCCCGCCGCAAGCGGACCGCGATGTCGCTGCCTCAACCTAGTTCCGCCGCCGTGAAGTCTGGCGAGCCCTCAATGACTAAACGTTCGCTGGGCGAATTCACAAACGACGAGCGCGCCCTCCTGCTTCGCCTGGCGCACGAATCCATTCTCTCAGCGCTCGAAAACCGCGAGATAGCCCTCGATCCGCCCAGCGCACGCTTCGCCGAACCCCGCGGCGCCTTCACCTCACTCTACCTGCGCGGCGCGTTACGCGGATGCGTCGGCTACGTCCTTCCCGTAAGCCCCGTCTACCGCGCCGTCGCCGACACCGCCCGCGCCGCCGCCCTCGAAGACACGCGCTTCCATCCCGTAACCCTGCCCGAAGCCCGCGATCTAGAAATCGAACTCAGCCTCCTGTCGCCCCCACAGCCCATTGCCGCCGAAGCCGTCGAAATCGGCCGTCACGGCTTGCTCATCACCATGGCCGGACGCCGCGGCCTCCTGCTCCCGCAAGTCCCCACCGAACACCACTGGGACCGCACCACGTTCCTGGAACAAACCTGCCGCAAAGCCGGCCTGCCCCTGAATGCCTGGCAAAACGGCGCCACCATCGAAGCCTTCACCGCCGAAGTTTTCGGTGACAAAAACTCACCCCACAATTGATCGAATCGGCGACTGCCGAACATCACGGCTCCCGCGGCATTTCCACCGCCTCAACTCCGCATCGCAGCAGGGTCAACGAGTGCTAACGCCTTATTGCAACAGCTGCGTCATAATCTCAGTCATGAACGTCCTCCGCATTTCAGTCACGGCTCTTTCCTGCATATTGCTGCTGGCCCTACCGGCGTCTCCGCAGTCGTCGATGAAATTCTGCGAGTTGATACGAGATCCAGAGTTGTACAGCGGAAAGGTCGTGAAAGTTCGGGCAACATGGATATACGGCTACGAGTGGTCGTATCTTCACTGCCTCGATTGCGACGGTCGAGTTTGGCTGGATACTTCGGAGCTTGATGAACAATCCGAGAAGACAGTCAGGCACACTCCGAACGCAGGCATTGTGAACGTGGATGTCGAAGGTGTTTTCCAAGCAGGTGGCAGCTTCGGCCATCTGAACGGCTACAAGTACGAGTTGAGAGCGCACTCGCTCTCTAACCCAGCAGTCATATCAAAGGGAATGAAGGCACGCGAGAAAGAGCTTGAAATCGAGCGAAAGTTTGCGTGTGGCGGGGCAAATCCGCGCTGAGTCTTTGTCAACTGGGTAAAGTCGGGTTACACTCTTGCGGCTATGATTTTGCGGCCAAGAAGATGCTCTTCTTTCCACTGATTGCCAGTGTTGTCCTGTTTCTTTTCGCTTGGCGGATGGAGGTGCTGACACGCCCCTCTCTGGCCGGAGCATGCGTGCTGGCGGGCGTGGTTCTGCAGTTCCTTACTCCTGCCTACTCGTCCGCACGGTTTGCGATGGCAGCAGTGAATATTATCTTCGCGCTCTACTTCGCCATCCGTATAAAGCTAAGCATGTAGCAGACCGCCTGTCAGTTGGCGCTAAATCGCGATTTCACTCATCGGCTCCCCGGTTCCCCGGGCTGCGAAGAGTGAGGCAGCCCCCGCCTCAGCTCGCAGAATCGGCCGGACGCTGCCGCCTGCCTGGAAACAGTACCAGCCCCTCCGTCATCTCCCAACTATCGGCAACCCAGAGCATACTGGATGCAAATGACTCAGGCCGTCCAAGCCAACTCAGGAAAGCGCTCCCAGCGGCTGAAGCTGGCGGATTCCATCCCCATTGTCCTTCGCCACCAGGACGGCCACCGCATTCCCGGAAAGTTGCAGTGCATTTCCCTGACCGGCGGCCTGATTGGGTTGCCCTCGCTCCTTCCGCCAGGTTCCCTCGTCAGCTTGATATTCGTTGTTCCCAAGGGACCCGTCAGCGCGACGGCCGAGATGCTGCGCCCGGTTTCCTGGACGGAGCAGCCATTCCGCTTCGCTGCACTCCCCGCCTCCGGTCAACACCGGCTGCGCGCCGTGATCGACATGGTGTACGGAACCACCGAATCAGAATAACGTGGGGAGCTGAAACCCCGACCACCCATTCACCCATTCTCAGTCAACCCGGATCATTCCAGCCGCGTAGCGAACGGGCATCTCTTGCCCTTGTGCCCCGCCTCATCGTGCTCACGCAGGAGCCTGATCGCGAACCGCTCAGCCCGAACGGCGGCGCCCTTTTCCTCAGGTGTTAGGGTACGGTTGGTCGCAAGTTTGCGAATGTCCGACAGGTGTTCCTCAAGCTCATCCTTGGTCTGGCATTCCATTTGTTTCTCCAATCGTGACCCTGTACCACTTTACTAGGGCCGGACAGCGATTGAGAAATCAGATTACACTCGCGAACCGCATCGCTTTCCAGCGCAAAAAAATAAAACCGGGGACGGTTGGCCGTCCCCGGCTTCGAATCAACAATTGACGCGTCCGTAACTCTTTACTGCACCTGATCCAGTTCCACGCCGTCTCCCGCATGCACATCTTCCAAGGCGAACACGATCATGCCCGTCGCCGTGCTATTAGTTACGCTAAGGATGACAATCTCGCCCACCGACCGCCGCGGCAAATCGCGCACGTGAATGATAGGACCATTCCCTTTCGTGAACATGGCAGGGTCGACCGAAGGCGTCTTCTTCTGCGTGTCCTCGGCAATCGCGGCCTTGAACGACAACTGATCCACCGGATCCAGCAGGTCGGTCGTATACGAGCGTGTCGCCCGGAAGAAGTCGCCAATCTTCACGCCTTGGCTCGCGCCCACGTTCAGATAAACCTTGTGCCCGGTGCCCAGATCGGAATCAAAATCCTTGCCCATCACGATGCGCCCGGAGAGTTTGCTGCTGGCGGGAAGAAAGCGGTCGAAGCGAATCGGATCATGAAACGTCACCACCTGCTTCTCTGCGAACGGAATCGCCGTGTCGCCGGGATTGACGCCGTCACAGGAGTATTCAATCTGCGCGATCGCCGTCTTGTTGCGCGTGTCAATAATCTTCACGCGCCCGACTTCCTCATAAGGCTGGCCGGTAGCTTTCAGAAGCTTCTTTTGGCCAACGAACGTTTCATACTCGTTCACGTCGCGCAGCGCGCGCACAATCTCGTACTCCGCGCCCGCGCTGAACCCGGTTCCCTCGAGATACACCATGTCGCCGCGGGTGAATTTCGTAGTCGTCGGCGTCTGCATTCCGCCCGCAACAAAGTTCGCGTCCGGCAGCGTCTGTTTGCTGATGAATCCAGCGCAATACAAGTCGGCATAGGTGGGCGTCTGCACCCGCATCGTGGGAAAGCTGGCCGAAGTCGGCGAAGTCCCCTGCGGGGTATCCGCGGAGCTCCCGTCAGCGCCACTTTGCGCCCAAGCCGCCGTCGCGAGCAACAACATTAACAGTCCTGTTTTCTTCATGTTACCTCCGGGAACGGACCGCACGGCCCAAATCCCTTCTTAGTTGAGTCCGACCCTAAGCCAACTGCCAGAAACAAAAAGGCTTCAGCCGGAAGGTAACAAGAGGGTAAGGGTGGGTCAAGGTTACGAGGGTGTTGGGCACCCTTGGAGCAGAGATGAGCACAACTTTTCGCGTTTTTCTAGCCTCTCCTATGAATCCGTTGTTGCATATCCAATAAAGCCCCTGTAATAATGCGCCGTCATTCAGTCTGCTGCCCGGAACCATGTTTACCTAGGATGCTTGCCCGGAATGTGTGCCCGGAAACCTAGCCTGAATGCCGATTTGTTAAAGTTCGGAACGAATGAATTCCGCTCCCGCTTACGCGCCCCGTCTTTTGCCCCTGCGATTGCCACGAGTCTGCGTGGCCGTCATCGGCTCCGATCCCAACGAAATGGCCGAAAAGGCCGACCTCCTGGTTCGGGATAACCCCTTTCTAGAGTTCAGGTTAGACTACCTTTCGAAGCCCGGCCAGGCGCTGCCGAGAATCAAGCGCTTCATGGAGACCCATCCCGGCACGGTCGTCATCGCCACCTGCCGCCGCGTAGCCAGCGGAGGCAAGTTCCGCGGCTCCATCGCCTCCCAGCTAGACATTCTGGCCAAAGCCGCAGCCGCAGGCTGCCAGCTAGTCGACGTCGAACTCCAGACCGCCGCCAAGTGTAAGCCCGAGCAACTCCAAAAGCTCCGCACCCGCGCCGCCCTGATCCTCTCCTACCACGACTTCCGCGCCACCAAGAAGCTCAACGAAACGCTCGAGAAAATGCGCGCCTACCCCGCCGACTTCTACAAAATCGTCGGCACCGCCACCACCCTGGCCGACAACGTCACCATGATCAAATTCCTGGCCCAGGAAGGTGACCGCAACTCGCTAATCGGCATGTGCATGGGCGAACAAGGCATCATCAGCCGCGTTCTGGGCGTGCGCGCCGGCAGCGTCTTCACCTTCGCCTCCGCCATCGCCGGCGAAGAAACCGCGCCCGGCCAGGTCACCGCGCAGGAATTACGCAACGTCTACCGCATCGAGCGCGTCGACGTCGCCACCCGCGTCTACGGAGTCGCAGGCGATCCCGTCGCCCACTCGCTCTCCCCCGCCATCATGAACGCAGCCTTTCGCCGCGAAAACGTGAACGCCGTCTACCTCGCCCTCCACGCCAAAACGCTGAAAGACCTCCTAACCTGCGTCCGCGAGATTCCCATCCACGGCATCAGCGTGACCATGCCGTACAAAGAATCCATCCTCCCGCACCTCGACAACACCGACGCCCACACCACAAAGATCGGCGCCTGCAACACGGTCGTCCGCGCCCAGGACGGCAAGCTCTACGGCTTCAACACCGATGCCAGCGGCATCGTCCGCCCCCTGGAACGCCGCCTGAACACGCTGGAAGGCGCCAGAATCCTGGTGATCGGAGCCGGCGGAGCCGCCCGCGCCGCCGTCTTCGGCCTAAAAGAACGAGGATCGGAAGTCTACATCCTGAACCGCACCGCCGGCCCCGCCAAAAAGCTGGCCCATCAAGCCCACGCCCGCCTGATCAAGCGCGCCGACCTGAAAAAACTAGCCTTCGACGTAATCATCAACGCCACGCCGGTCGGCATGGGCAACAGCAAAGAATCTCCGCTGCAGGATAAAGAAATCAACGCCCGCTATGTCTTCGACATGATTTACGATCCCCCCGAAACCCGCTTCCTGAAGCTAGCCAAGGAGCGCGGCGCCCAGATCATCCCCGGCATCGAAATGTTCGCCCACCAGGCCGCCCGCCAGTTCGAAATCTGGACCGGCAAACCCGCCCCCTGGGACGAAATGCTGCGCGTAGTCCTGCTAGCCCTGCAGGAACGTGCCTCGCGAGCACCATCCAAGTAGAGTGCAAGCACGCTCGCTCCATCCTAAATTTCGTGTTTCGTAACAGAGATGTGAATTCATCCTGCCGTAACAGCCGTTGATGATAGCTTCCGCCCTTCACTTCAAATTCGAGGGATTCGCGAATGCCCAATCGACGGTTGATTCTGCTGTTTCTCCTCTCAGCCACGGTCGCCTATTCCGGAACAACACGGCCATCTCCCAGCCCCAAGAGTCGTTCGCGCCCTACTGGACCTCTGAGCCGGGTTGGGCTACGCAGCTGCAGCTAAAGAACAATCTGTCCTCGAGACCGCTCACCGTGACGCCAGTTCTGCGGCTCGCCTCGGGCCAAGAGATCTCACTTGACGCAACCACAATTCCCCCTAACAGTTCGGTTTCTGTGTGGATCAATGAAGGGCTACTAGCGCATTCGCCCGACTACCTAAGCCAGCCGGGATCGTTCGGCTCAGTCGTATTCCGCTATACCTCACTCAGCGCAATGAACCTCACGCAACAGTAGTGTTAATGATTCAGGGTGAGCCGGTTGCGGCACCGATCCCCGCCCACTCCGGTGGACAACCGATGCCTCCGGGGAGTCTCGAAGGAATTTGGTGGCAGCCTCACGCCGGTTTGAACGATGTTCTGGTCATCGGCAACCATTCAGACAAGAAGATCAGCGGGACGTTGTCGCTGTATGACGCTGCCGGCAAGCAATGGAGCGAGCCGCTGGTGCTCGATCCCCGTCAGACGCAGCGCATGGCGACGAGCGATCTCGTTCAGAGATCCGGCCTGACCGGGAACTATGGCGGCATTAGCATCAGCCTTCCCTCCTCGGCCTCTGCCGTCGACGCCGTCCACTTCATGTACGACGAGGTCAGCAAGTTTTCTGCTTCCCTTGAACTCTTCACCCACGATCCCGGAGCGACCCTGCACCAGCGGGCTGACAACGACGCGAAATACTGGACCATGTGGGCGCCCATGCTTGCCCTGCGCAACCCCGATCCGGCCCTCAATCTCCCGCACGGAACCGTGCTGCAGCCCAACATCTTCGTGCGTAACACGACTGCGAAGGGCATCGTCGCCGAGCTGGGGTTGACCTGGCGCGGTGATTCCGGGACGGGACAGGTGAAGTTGCCCGAGTTGCAGCTGCCCCCCTTTGCTACCAGCCAACTGCAAATTGGAACAATGCGACAGCTGTTACGAATTCCGGACAATGCGCACTGGGCATCGGTCGCGCTGACCACGACCGCCTCGCCGGACGACCTGATCGCCCTAGCCACCAGCGTTGACGCCAGCGGACGCTACAATCTCGCCACCCGATTCACCGGGGGCATAGGTGGCCACTTCGTCGGCGGCGAGTGGCCCGTCGATGCCAACCACAACGAAATCGCGGCCATCACCAACATCGGCGCCAAACCCACGAACGCCCTGCTCACGCTGCATTATGATAATGGCGAGAAGCACTACGAGATGCAGCAAGCCATTCAGCCCGGCGACCAGATGTGGGTGAATATCGCCGAACTGGTCCGCAACCGCGTACCCGATCGCAACGGCAACACTTTGCCTGTAGACCTGGGTTCGGTAACCTACGACCTCCGAGATCTGACGCCCGGAGGCCACGGGCTGATGGTAAACGCCCTGGCTGCCGATGCGAGTCATCCATCCGGGCCGGTCCCCCTGTACGCCAACTGCTGCGGGTATGATGCAATCGGGTTCGATCCGAGTGCGCTCGATGTGGTCTTCGGCACGAGCGACCCGCTATCGGTCGACGGCACGGACGAGTGTGACGGCGTCGACCAAAACATAAGTGCCGACTTCGGCGATTGGGGTAGTGATAATTCGGGCATTGCCCAGGTGGCCCGTGGGAAAGTAACGGGGATGGACGCAGGTTCAACCAGTGGCTTCGCAAACGGCAATGTGCTTATCGGGGCGGGTGGCTATTGCGCCTACGACCCGGAAGAGGAAACCCTCCCGATCACGGTGTTCGATGTCGGTGTCGGAGGCAGGAACTATATCCTGGTTGGGTCGGACTCCCATGTAACAGCAGCAAATCAATTCCAATTTACAAACCAGGCACAAAACGGACCGCCGCAACCGCCTAACGGGACCTGTTGCGCGGCCTCCAGCGACCCCTCTGATATTGTCACGCAGATAGAAGGCCCTCCAAATAACCTCTACGACTTTCAGTTCCAAACTACAGATCAGAGTACTACCGTTGGGGACAGAACTTTGACCTTCGAGTACGACCTCTCCGACGGCGAAGCGACGTCTGTCCAGGTGAACGTGACCGCGCGAGAGTTCGCCTACGTGACAAATCCGAGTCCTTCGAACAGCTGCCAAGCGAGCGGTGGCAAATATGGCTATTCCTATACTTATGTGTATACGCCTTATACGCACCCGGACGGGCAGCCCATAAGCGCAGGAATTGCGGAGGGGGCGCCAGTCACCGAAACGGTTACTCCCCAGGTCGGTGGTACGGCCTGCACCGGCGCCGCTGTGACCGGCAGCGGATCGCTGAATGGTAGCGGGGAGTTCCAAGACCTTATTCAGCTGTGCAGCAATGCGCCGATTCCGGCCTGCGATAAGAAATACACGCAGGTCATTCAGATTGCTGGTTATCCGCGAACCACATTGGGCGTTAGAACGAATACCCTTGAGTTCACAAATACCCAGGTGATCTACACCAGTCAGGGGCCAACCCAATGAAGAAGGCAGGCATTGCTGCTGCGTTTGGGTGCTTTATGGTGTTGTTTGCCTTTGCTGCAGACGCCGGCGAATCGGCAGCTGATCCAGGCGCTGTTGCGCTTGCCGCGCGAGTGCCGAGGTTCCTCGTCCACAATGCCACGGTATTAGATGGCATCGCCGAACTCAGTTCCGAGCGCCCGGAATTGTCATACGCCTTTGAGGAGGTCTTGAAGGCCAAGTTCAACGACCCTGAGCCGCCGCAACAGCGCTTTGACCTAAGTCTTGAGAACCAGACGGCCAGCGAAATCCTCGATGCCCTATGCAGTAGCGATGCCCGTTACGCATGGATCCGTGACGGCCTAACCGTCAATGTATATCCACGATCGACGACCAATGACAATTCGTACTTTCCAAATCGTCAGATCACACAGCTTGAACTGCAACAGGTGACAAGCACGGACCAAGCCGTATTCGCCGTAGCGGGCCAGCTACCGCACCCATTCGAGCAAATCGCCTTGGCGCAGGTGGGTGGCGACACGACCTACGCGACGGCGTGGACTGCGACATTTAGGAATATTAGCGTCCGGCAGGCACTTAACTTGATAGCCCTTCGTCTGGGGCCCGGAGGAGGCTGGGTATTCGGTGGTTCTCGCGAGTTTCGAACGATCGGGTTCCACAAGGGACCATTCACCGTAGCTCGCGAGGTGGCTAGTGGCGCTGTCGTATATACCAACGACGGACCAAACTGATGAGATCACCCAGGAGACAACGTGGGGGCAGACGGGACGTTCCCCGCTTTCAGCCCAATCCCTAGGTGCTCGTTGCTACTGGACCATGTGGGCGCCCATGCTAGCGCTGCGCAACCCCGATCCTGCTCTCAATCTCCCGCACGGAACCGGGAAATGCGGGGACGGGGAAATGCGGGGACAGAAATGCGGGGACAGACGGGACGTTCACCTATTTTCACCGTTCATCCAAACTCGGGAACGTCCCGTCTGTCCCCGGTTTTTCGCCTAAAGAAATCCACAGCCGCACTGTGACGTCTGACCTTGCCGCCAGCGTCGGGTTCGTTCATGATTACCCAAGCAAAAGCGAGCAAATCGAGAGGGGGCAGGAGAGGGAGAAACAGAGAAAGGCGATCCCGGAAAAAGCAGTCAGATCGTAACTCTTTTGTTTAACGGATTTTAGCCCCTAAGTCCTGTAGATCACAGATTTTGCGCACAGTTTCGTGCCTAACCCGATGATTTCAAAGATTCGAGGGGGGAGGGGGAGGAGGCCAATTTCAAGCGTCCCTCCGGGCTGTTGTCACCGTCAAATTCAGCCTGCGGACGTTCCCACCAGTAGCCAACTACCATACCGCCCCTGCAAAATGAAGCTTTCCGATGCGATTCGCAAAGAAAAAGTTGCATTTTAGTACATGCCCAACGTAATATGCACTTAGGGAGCGTGACCGTAAAGATACTCCCGATTTAGTTAGCCCTGTACCGCCCGTTTTTCCACATCTTCCTAAAATCGCTGTACAAGCTTTGGCGAAAAACTCGACGTGAGAGGCGGCCCGGCTCGCCTCCATCCCGGTTCGGAGAGTTCAACATGGCGTGGTACGCGTACTGTCTTACCGAGCACCAAACCCTTCCCAATGGAACCCGCACTCGCCGCCCTTTCCTGTTAGAGGGCGTTCAAGGAGTGAACGGCGCGGCGGTTCTCAGCTATCCCAGTGGTGAATTCGCCGTGATCGTCAGCGAATACGACCACACAGCCAGCGAACTGGACCAGAAATCCGCGATTGAGCACGCGCGGGTGGTCAGCAGCTGCTTCCGCAACTCCACCGTCCTACCCTTTAAGTTCGGAACAATTTTCGAGAGCGATGACGCCCTGCGCCAGGCCGTCCGGGTCAACCGGCGGGCATTTGGCGTGAGCGTAGCCAAGCTGCGGGGCAAGTCAGAAATGCACATTAAGCTGGTCGTTCGGGATGGCTCTCTTCGCGAGGCCATGATCGACGTCCAGCTGCCCGACACCGTCGGCGGCGACTACCTGTCGAAGCTGAAGGTAAAGGCCTCGCGCGAACGCGAGCGCCAGACCAAGGCCCGCGCCCTGTCGGTCCAGGTGCACAAGCTGTTTAACCCGCTCGAGGAAGAAGTGAGCTGCAAAAAGGTCGCTCCCGAGGGCATGTTGATCGACATCGCTCACCTGATCGACGCCAAAAGCGTGGAAAAGTACCAGAACCGCTACACCACCGCCGCCAAGCAGCTGAAAAACTGCGAAGTGACGATCAGCGGCCCCTGGCCACCGTACCACTTTCTGCCCGGCAAGCTGCGCACCGTAGCCGGCAACAGCTAGGAGTAGAGCAAGAACTTTTTCATTTTTCACGAGCCCATGACTGGCCTGAAACCAGCCATGGGCTTCGTGTTTAAAGTGGGCTCGGTAGCCGCATGCACGGAATATGCATTGTTCTGCACTTCAGTTTTTGTCTCTATTCCCTTTCCCTTCGCGCCATCGATGTCCCGCTCTCCAACTAAGTCCTTACTCGTCATCTGTTTAAGTTGCGGGTCGCCCAGCATCGCCCGGCACTCAGGCTTTGGCGCGGCAAGTGCTTCTGTAAAGGGCAATAAAGAGGCCGCAAACTCTAGCATGACCTACACTCTCTTCGATTCTCCGCGTTACCACCCGAACCGTTCCGCCCGGCGGAACGAAAGCTTGCATCGCCTTTCCTGACATCCCACCAAATCCGTAGCCTCTTGAAACGTGGCCCCAGCAATGGGGCCATTTTTTGTTCTGGCCGAGGTGGACAGGACACCACGGTACTCTTGGTCCGCCGTATGGTTAGGTTAGTATCGGGAATTGGAGGCGAGCGATTGCTACCAACGCCTGCTGTCGGCAAGAGGACCGAAGCCATGACTCCTGCGCACGAAGAACTTCTACGGGAATTTCGCGACTTCGCCAAAACCGCGCCCACGGCTCAGTCGGTCATGGAGCGCGTCTCGCAGCGCCTGCATGAAAAGATGACACGCTACAACTGGGTGGGCTTCTATCTGGTTGATGCGGCGGATTCAGGCGTGCTCGTGATCGGACCGTACGTTGGAAGTTTCTCCCCCAACGCGCGCATTCCGCTCAACTCCGGGCTCTGCGGCGCCGCTGCCCGCACCGGCAAGACGGTGGTCGTTCAGGATGTCTCGAAAGATCCGCGCTACCTGGCCGGATCGCCGCTGGTCAAGTGCGAGATCGTTGTCCCCATCTTCGTGAAGGGCCAACTTGTTGCCGAATTCGATATTGAGAGCTATTTTTCCAACGCCTTCACGGCTGCCGAACAGGAGTTTGTCGAAGGCTGCGCCTCCGTGGTCGGAATGTGCATGGCGAGAGGCTAGTCCGTCAGTAGAAGCTCGCGGGAACTTGCAACCTCACCCTCCAACGGTCATCCCAGTTAGGTCCGGGCACAAAAAATCTTTGCGTTCTGCCGCGAGAAATGTAATCCTCCCAGCGGAGAAAATGCTCTGTGTGCTTTTCAGCAACAGCGAACTTTGTAGGCAGCGCCGGTCTGGGCGCCGTTGGAGTAGTCACGTTGACGCGGGTGAAGCACAGACGCGAACTGCTGTTCGCGTCCCTGCCCGCGCTCTTCGCGGTTCATCAATTCACGGAAGGATTCGTCTGGCTAGGATTGGATGGAATTCTTTCGCCCGCGGTGGCGCACGACATGGGGGCAGCGTTCATGCTTTACGCGCAGGGACTGCTTCCCTTCCTGCTGCCAATGAGCGTGTGGTTATTTGAGCCGACCGCCGCAAGCCGCCGGCAAATGCTGCCATTTGTCGTGCTCGGTGCGGGCACTACGCTCTATATATTGTGGGCGCTGACGGCCTTCCCAACGCAAATCTTTGTCAAGGGAAACAGTATCGTATACATCAATCAGGCGACCAACAATACGCTGGTTGGCGTGCTCTATGTGATCGCGACCTGCGGGTCGCTGTTTTTCTCGAAGATCAGAATGATGGTTCTGTTCGGCGCCGCCAACCTGGTGATCCTGCTGGCGGTAATGGCGGTGAAGCGTTACGCGTTCACTTCACTCTGGTGTGCCTACGCGGCCGTCGCCAGCGTAATCATTCTCGCCTACTTCTGGAGAAGCCACGGAGAGCGGCCGTTTCTTTATGCGTAGAAATCAGTAGTGCAGAAATTATTCAGAGGTCTGCTGCAATGCCAGCCGGCGCGGATCTTCAAACAGACGCGCCGTCACCGCCCCGAAAATAAAACCTCCGATGTGCGCCAGGTACGCGACCCCTCCACCTTGCACCTGCGCCACCGAGCCCGCGCTGAAGAGTTGGGTGAGAAACCAGAAGCCGATCAACAGGGCCGCCGGAATGAAAGTCACCTGCACGAAGATGACAATGAACAGAATCGACTTGATCCGGTCGCGCGGATAAGTCACCAGAAACGCGCCCATCACCGCGGCAATGGCGCCGCTCGCGCCCAGGTTGGGCACCGTGGAATGCGGGCTAGCCGCGACCTGGGCCAGCATCGCTACAAGTCCACCGACAAGATAGAAGACCAGGAACCGCCCGCGGCCCATCGCGTCTTCGATTTCCGGAGCGAAAGCCCACAAGAAAATCATGTTGCCGATGATGTGCGACCAGCTGGCGTGCATGAACATCGCGGTCAGAATCGTAATCCAGTGGTGGCCGGAAACAATCTGCGCAGGGATGACCGACCACGCGGTCACAAAGGCATCCCCGTTGAGCAACTCGCGTATAAAAACGAAAACATTCACCACGATGATGAGGATCGTAACGATCGGGACCTGCGTCGGACGTCGCGATGCATCCTTTAACGGGATCAAACCGCCCATTCGTTGTTCCTCCGTTCGTATGCACAGCCGCCAGCCTCAGCGGGCGCTGTGTAGAGCATCGAGCCAAAGGTTTGACCAAATACGTCGAGCTAAAAGCAAAACTACGCCGCCGCCGTGGTTGTCTTGCGCACCGCCAACGACAGCATCACGCGCGAGAATCCGCTGATGATCATGCTCACCCCGACCAGCGTGCCGATCGCCCACGCGGAACTCGACGGCCAGTGCACGTAGATCATCCCGCCCAACACTATTGTGATGAGGCCGTCGACCAGTATCCAGCTCGAACCGCCCAGCGCGCGCAGGTTGAAAAACAGAATGATCTCGAGGCAGCCTTCGATCAGGAAAAGCACGGCCAGCAACAACGTGAGCGATGCCACTCCCGCGACCGGGTGGATCAGCAGGTACGCGCCGAAGAACAGATACGCGAGACCCACAAGAACTTTCCAGATCATGCTGCCGGCTCCGTGCGTGCGCACGCCGAGCATCACGTGAACCACGCCGGCCAGAACGATGAGCCACGCAATCAGAGTATTAACGGCCACGGCGGCGAGAAACGGCGAACCGATCGCGACCATGCCGAAAATAATCAGAAGAACGCCCCACAGAATTGACAACGTTGAAGCTTGCCGAGCGATGTCGGCCGGACTGTGCTGTGCCATTCTCGCCTCCCTCAGGAAAATGGAGTAATCCTACCGCAAAAAGCTGATTCGTTGAAAGATTTCATCGAACCCTCTGGAATCGCCAGGTCGACTGCAGCCCGGGCTCTATCCTCTGCCCGGCTTCGTCGGATACACTGACCAACGACCATGACCAACATTCTCTTGCTACGTATGCGGCTATCATCAACGCTTCAAGCCCCATTTTTTTTGACTGCAGTTCTTCTGGCTGTAGTTTCTTTAGGCGCAGCCCAGGCGCAGAACCCGCCGACTCAGCCCACCGCCCCGCGGATGTTCGCCGCACCGGCAGCGGCATCCGCAGCCGACCAGGCAAACTTTCCGCCGCAGTTGCTGGAGGAACTTTCGGCGATCAAGACGGCCGCCCTCGCCGACGACTATGCCTTTCACCAGCTGGCTCATTTGACCGAAAACATTGGCCCGCGCATCAGCGGATCACTGCAGGCAAAAGCTGCGGTCGACTACGTTGCCGCCGAGTTGCGCCAGCTTGGTCTCGACGTCCAACTCGAAGAAGTGAAAGTCCCGCACTGGGTGCGCGGCGCCGAAACCGCGGAGCTGACGGAATATTCGGGCCAGGCCGCCGGTACGACGCAGAAAGTCGTTCTGACGGCACTGGGCGGCAGCACTTCGACGCCGGCCGAAGGCATCAACGCCGACGTGGTTGTGGTCAACAATTTCGACGAACTGAGGGCTCTGGGCCACGACAAAGTCGCCGGCAAGATCGTCCTGTTCAATGAACTGTTTGACAAGCGGAAAGCCGCGGCCGGCATGTCTTTCGCGGCCTACGGCGAGTCTGTGCCTTATCGCGGAACCGGCCCCCGGGCCGCGGCCGAACTGGGAGCTGTGGCCGCTCTGGTGCGCTCGGTCGGCAATGCCGATTTCCGCTTGCCTCACACTGGGTTCTCCTACCCCGCTGGCATTCCCGCGGGCGCGGTCACCGCGGAAGACGCCGACCTGATCGCTCATCTTGCCGCGCAAGGTAAAGTCCGCATGCGGCTTACTCTGACGCCGCAGAAACTGCCGGACGCGACCGGCTACAACGTGATTGCCGATGTGAAGGGCAGCGAGCATCCCGAACAAATCGTCGTGGTCTCAGGACATCTTGATTCCTGGGACCTGGGCACCGGCGCGATCGACGACGGCGCCGGCGTCGTGGTCGCGATGGAGGCGGCTGAGATTGTGCAGAAACTGCACCTGCACCCGAAGCGCACCCTGCGCGTGATTGCCTGGATGGACGAAGAAAGCGGCAGCTCCGGCAGTAAGAAATATACCAACGATCACTCCGGGGAATTCGTCAACCATGTGGCCGCCATCGAAAGCGATTCAGGCGCGGCCCATCCGCTGGGCTTCGAGGTGAAGATGACTCCGCACGCCGCAGAACTTTTGCGGCCGGTACAGGAAATGCTGCAGAGCTTCGGGGCCAATGTCGTGGAGGCCAGCAGCTATGCGCCGGGAGCCGACATTTCCGATATGTCAGAAGCCGGCGTGCCTACGCTCGGCCTGCGACAGGACGGCCGCACGTATTTCAATTACCACCACACCGCCGCCGACACGCTCGACAAAGTGGTCCCCGCCGAGTTGCGCGAAAACGCCGCCGCCATGGCCGTCATGGGTTACGCGCTGGCCAGCATGAAAGACCAGCTGCCACGATAGAGGGAGCAGGGATTAGCGAACGGGGATCGGCAATTGGCGACTACATGTCCTCCCCGATCAATGCGCCACTGATCCCTGACCCCTAATCCCTGCCCCCTGACTACTGTCTCTCCCTGTTGACGCATCTTATTTTGCGCGCTTATCATCTTCGTTTGGCCTTTTCATCACAGACGCCTCCGGAAAAGAGGCGTCTCAGAGTTTGGTGTGATAGTTTGCGAGACTTCGAGTTTGAAGTGACCTATGGATAAGAAGAAGTTGGAAGCCTTCAAGAAACGTTTAGAGACCCGGCAGCAGGAATTGCGCCGCATGGTGAACCGCACTCAGGCCGACGGCCGGTCCGCGGACGAAGACACGGCGCAAGACATCGCCGACCGCGCGGCCAGCTCTTACACCAAGGAATTCCTGTTCAGCCAGAGCAATAACGACCGGCAGACGCTGCAGATGGTCGACAAAGCTCTCGCCCGCATCCGCGAAGGCAGCTTCGGCGAATGCATTCACTGCGGAAAAGAAATCAATGCCAAGCGCCTGGAAGCCGTTCCGTGGACGCGGCACTGCATCGAATGCCAGGAAAAGCTGGAGCAGGGATTGCTGGAAGAGGCTCCGCGGTAGAGAGATTCCTCGCGAAAAACGCCGCCGAAAAAAATTCGGCGGCGTTCGTGTTTAGTAGCGGGCCGTACCGGGCGCTACGGCTTCTTCGCGTCCGGAGCCTCGGCTCCCGGCATCAAGTTCTTGAGCCGGGCTTTGCGCTGCTCCTCGAGTTCAGGATGCGGCAACGGCTTACGCGGCAGCATCTGGTCGCGCATCGCTGTGTTGTAGACGAAGATGGCCTCGACCACCGCCGCCTGTGCCAGATCTTCCGGCTGCAATCGTTCGTACGTGTCCATATTCGAGTGGTGCGTACGCGAGCCATAGTCCAGCGAATCCTGAATGAACTGGAACCCGGGGACACCCACCGCGTCGAACGATTCATGATCCGTGCCGCCTGTATTGCGGACGGTTATCGTGCCCACACCCAGATCGTTCAACGGCGCCATCCACTGCTGAAAGATGGGACCGACCGCGGCATTCTCCTGTAAATAAATGCCACGAACTTTTCCTGTCCCGTTATCCAAATTGAAATATCCAGAAATTTTCTGCTGCTCCGGTTTCAACTCAACTGGACCGACAGGCTTGCGCATGAAGTCCGGCAGGTTCAACTGGTCGGGCGCAGTCGAGAGCGGTACGAATCCGAAATGCTGCTTTACGTATCCGTTTGACCCAAATAATCCTTCCTCTTCCCCCGTCCACAGCGCCACGCGGATCGTGCGCCGCGGCTGCACGTGCAGGGCGTTGAAGATGCGCATCACTTCCATGGCGACGATCGTGCCCGCGCCGTTATCGGTGGCGCCGGTTGCGGACGCCCACGAATCCAGATGCCCGCCGACCATAACGACTTCATCTTTCAGCTTCGGGTCGGTGCCGGGAATTTCGGCGATGGTGTCGAATCCATGTTCGTGATCGCCGGTAAATTCCGCATCCACGTTCATCTCGACGGAGACGGGCACGTTGGCCTTGAGCAGTCGGTAGACGCGGCCATAATTTTCAATCGCCGTCACCACGATCGGAAGCGGCAAAGCGTGGTCACGCTTGTAAGTGAACCAGCCAATGCTGCCACCGCTGTCGTCGAAGATGGTTCCACCCGATCCCCCGTTGTTGCGGCCGTCGCGGCTCGGCACCACAATCCCCGCCGCATGCTCGGTGGCAAAAAACGCTCCCACCTTCTCGCGGAATTCCAACCGCTTCATCATCGCCGCAAAACGGTCTTCCTGCGGCTCCCCAACGCGCACCGGATATTCAGTGAGCGATTTCAGGTCGGCATCGTCGCGGCGCTCGAACAGCGGCTTGTCGACCGGCTTCACGTCGCGCATGTCGCCGAAGAAAACAATCTTGCCTTCCAGCTTACCCTTGTATTTTTCCAGGTCCTTCTCTTCCTTCGCATCCACCCAAATCGCGCGCCCGTTGACCGGGCCGTGGCTCGACGCTGACCAGGGCACCGCCTGCGCAATGAACACTGCCGTGTCGGGCGCCGACATGCGCACCCAGGTGTTCAGCTGCCGCCATCCCATGCCGAACTCGCCCCAATCTTCAAGGTGAGCGTTGCTGCATCCCATGGCCGTGAGTTGGTCGCGCGTCCACTCATTGGCACGCTTCAGGTTGGGCGACCCGGTTAGCCGCGGGCCAATGCCATCCATCAGCGCCGAACCAAACTCCATCACATGCGAGTGCGCAAGCCCCTCTTCGCGAATGCGCTGGTACATGGTCAAGTCCAGCGACTCAGTGGCAGGCTGCGGCAGTTCGTACGAGGGCTTGGTGGATTCGTCACCCTTCGCCTCTTTGGATTTCTTGTCGGCCGCCGACAGAGAAAAACTCAGACACAGTACGACGGCAAAAGTCGAGAACAAATATTTGTGTGATGGCATGCGGTTCCTCTCGGGAGCGGAGAAAAGACTAGCAGATTGGCGCGACGTTGTTCAAAACCTAAACCGGTTCGGCCACCTTTGCGGCTTCTGGACGGCAATCATGTGGCTTGGCGCAATTTGGGAAGAAGGTTCGTATCAGGGCACTCGCTTTAGCGATGCCGCCAAAGTGCGTGAGTGTGACGGCTTTAGCCGCTGAGGACGGCTTTACAGCGGCTAAAGCCAGGGCGCGAACTTCATGACGTCGTGGCATGCCTGAAGGCATGCCCTGATACGAACCTTCCTCTCGAGCCGCACCACCATCCAATCATGGGATGACTTTTGACGCCCCGTTTTCCCCCTGTTAGACTGCTAGTTTGTCTAAATAGTTCAACCAGCCGACCGTACTCATCAGAAGGGAAGTCCGTGCGCGCAGAAACTCGCCATCAACTGAAGCAGGACGCTTTCAGCCGTGTCACCATTGACGCCGCCGAGAAAACAGCGCATTGGACGGTCGAGCACCGCTCGACTGTAATCTATTCCACCATCGCCGTCGTCGTAATTCTGGCCGCCGTGATCGGCGGATGGTATTACCTGAACACGCAGGACGAAAAAGCCAGCCTCGAACTGGCGCAGGCCGTGCGCACCATGGAGATGCAGTTGCGCCCGGTGGGAGCGCCCGAGCAGCCCGATTTCCCGACGTTCACTTCCGCCAAGGATCGCGCCGTCGCTGCCCAGAAGAAGTTTCAGGCCATCGTCGACAAATATCCGCACACCCACACCGCCGACATGGCGCATTATTTTCTGGGAGTGACCGCGGCGAATTTGCAGGACAACGCTGCCGCCGAGCGCGATTTCAAGGAAGTGATTTCTTCCGGCAATCGCGAGGTCGCGTCCGTCGCCAAGGGGGCGCTGGCCGCACTGTACGGACAGACGAACCGCGTGAAGGAAGCAGTCGCGCTCTACCAGGAGCTGATCAACAAGCCGACGGTTTCGGTGAGCAAAGTTACGGCCGAATTACAGTTGGCCGAACTCTACCAGAACTCGAACCAGCCGCTCGACGCCAAGCGGCTTTACGAGCAGATGAAGAAAGAAAATCCCGGAGCCGAAGTCAGCCAGCTCATCACGCAGAAATTAGCGGAACTGAAGTAAGCGCGGTGAGACTCGTTTTTTCCAGGCCTCCGGTCTGCCATTCCCCTTTCCGCGCCGGTTGAGTACCATGTTGTCCAGCTTTCAAACTTCACCACTGGACCTCCATGGCCGACATCACACTCCGTGTCAACGGCAGTGAAAAAAACGTCAGCGTCTCTCCCGAGACGCCTCTTCTTTGGGTTCTGCGCGATACCCTCGAACTGACGGGAACAAAATTCGGATGCGGTGCGGGATTGTGCGGCGCCTGCACGGTGCACGTCGACGGCAACCCGATCCGTTCCTGCTCGACTCCGGTATCGCAAGTCGTGGGCAAGAGCGTCACGACGATTGAAGGCCTCGGCGCCAACGGACTGCATGTGCTTCAGCAGGCCTGGATCGCGGAAGAAGTTCCGCAATGTGGCTATTGCCAGACGGGACAGATCATGTCGGCCGCGGCGCTGCTCGCCAAAACGCCCAATCCCACCGACGAAGAAATCACCAAAGCCATGAACGGCAACCTGTGCCGCTGCGGAACCTATGAACGCATTCGCAAGGCGATTCATCGTGCTGCGGGCGCAGTCGAACGACCACGGGAAACCGCGCAGATTGACGGGGACGAGAAGCATGAAAACGGAGGAGCGAGATGAGCCCGCTTTCCCGCCGTGAATTCGTGGCCGCCGGAGTTGCCGCGGGCGCTGGACTCGTGGTCGGTTTCTATCTCCCGCATCGCGGCGCTTCGCAGGCAGAATTCTTTTCGCCAAACGCTTATTTGCGCATCACGCCCGACAACAAAGTCACGATCGTGGTCGCGCGCTCTGAGATGGGACAGGGCGTACGCACCGCCCTGCCCATGATCCTGGCCGAGGAACTCGAAGCCGACTGGAAGCAGATTGAAATCGAGCAGGCCGGAGCCAGCACGCTCTACGGCGATCAGACCACAGGAGGAAGCGCGAGCATCCGCACCACGTGGGATCCTATGCGCAAAGCGGGTGCCGCCGCGCGCGAAATGCTGATCTCAGCCGCGGCGTTGAGGTGGGGTGTTCCGCGGTCTTCATGTGCAGCGGAAAACAGTCGCATCAAGCACGCGACAACAAACCGGAGTTTAAGTTACGGAGAACTGGTTGCGAAGGCCGCGACTTTGCCCATCCCGACCGACGTTCCGCTCAAGCAGAATAAAGATTACAAGATCGTCGGCCAGCGCCTGGCGCGGCTTGACACACCCGCCAAAGTGAAAGGCGAAGCAGTGTTCGGCATCGACTTCCGCATGCCTGGGATGAAATTTGCTTTGCTTTCGCGAAGCCCGGTCATTGGCGGAAAAGTTTCGGGGTTCGACGACAAAGAATCAAAGAAAATCTCCGGCGTGAGCTACGTAGGGAAAATCGGCGACTCCGCCGTCGCGGTCGTCGCCGACAGCGTGTGGGGCGCGATGGAAGGCCGCCGCCTGCTCAACGTGACATGGGATGAGGGCCCGAACAAAGATTTCAATAGCGCCACGGCAGGCTACGCGCCGATGAACCTGGAAAAGGCAGAGGCTCTGCGGAAGAAAACAGCAGTTCTATACTCAGCGGGAGAAGTTGTGAAAATCGCTCCGGGACGCAGCATTTCCGGTGTATATCAACTGCCGTTCATGGCGCACGCGCCCATGGAGCCAGGAAATTGCACGGCGCATTATCATGGCACAAAGTGTGAACTGTGGGCGCCCACGCAGGTTCCGCAAGATTGCCGCGACTCGGTCGCGACCGCGATTGGCCTCGATCCGGACCAGGTGAAAGTCAACGTCACGCTTATGGGCGGTGGATTTGGCCGGCGTCTTGAGCATGACTACGCGGTAGAAGCGGCGCTGGTATCGAAGGCGATCAATGCTCCCGTGAAAGTGATCTGGACACGCGAAGATGACATGCGTTTCTCGACGTATCGGCCGGCGAGTGCTCATACCCTCGACGCCGTGGTCGATGCATCAGGATTTCCGGTTCAGCTCAGCCATCACATCGTCGCTCCGTCAATCAGCGGTCAGAAAGGGCAGCCGACTCCGGGTAATGTCGACCCCGATTTGCCCGACGAGGCCGGCCCCGTCTACGGCGTCCCCAATTACGCGATCACTTACACCATGACCGAAACTCCCGTGCCGCTGGGCTGGATGCGGTCGGTCTACGCGCTGCAAGCTGCGTTCGCGCTCGAGAGTTTCATCGACGAACTTGCAGTAGCGGCCGGAAAAGATCCGCTGCAGTATCGTCTGCACCTGCTGGCGAAAGATCAAGACTTGCAATATTTCACGACCACCTGGAAAACCGCCCGCATGCGCGGCGTGCTGCAACTGGCCGCCGAGAAAGCGGGATGGGACAAGCCTCTTCCCGCCGGCCACTATCGCGGCATCGCCTGCTTCGGCTGCTTCGCGTCGTACATGGCCGAGGTGGTAGAGATCACGATGGAGAACGACCAGCCGCGCGTGCATCGCGTGGTGGCCGTGGTCGACTGCGGGCAGGTGGTGAATCCCAGCATTCTGGAACAGCAGATTCAGGGCGGAATCGTCTACGGGCTGGCCAACGCGCTGCGCGCCAAAATCACGATTGAGAAAGGCCGCGTGGTGCAGGGCAACTTTGATGACTACCCGCCGCTGCGCCTGGACGAAACACCGACGGTCGAGGTCTACGCCGTGCCGAGTATTGAAGTTCCGACCGGGATTGGCGAGCCGGCGGTGCCGCCGATCGCACCGGCACTGTGCAACGCGATTTATGCCGCCACGAAGAAACGGATTCGCGCGCTGCCGATTCTCAACTCTTGATGCATTTCGTAATTTCGCTTTGTAATGGAAGTCTGTCATCCTGAGCAAAACGAAGGACCTGTGCAACTGCCGGCGAGTGCATCGATTCTTCACTTCGTCCAGGATGACGGGGTTTCGAGCATTGCATTCCTGAAGGAGTCCGCGATGATCCGCACGTCGATCGCTGCCATGTTACTTTTCATTGCAATACCGCTGGCGCAGGCTCAGACCGCGACGCCATCCTCGGTTCCCGCCGCGCGCCTGGCGCACATTCGCCACGGCATCAATCTAAGCGGATGGTTCGCGCAGGTCTACGGCCCCGCGGGATACTCCAAAGAACATCTCCAGAATGGCGAAACTTCCGCCGACATGGCGCTGATCAAATCGGCCGGCTTCGATCACGTGCGTCTCAGCATAAACCCGCAGCCCATCATGGATGCGGCGCGCCATCACGATGGCGGTGCGGAATATTTCAGCTATCTCGACGCCGCAGTCAAAATGATTCTCGATGCGGGTCTCTCAGTTGAGATTGACATGCATCCCGACTCCGACTTCAAGGCACGCTTGGGGAAAGAAGATGAATTCGTCGAACGCTTCGCCGATTTCTGGACTGTGGTAGCGCAACGCTATGCGTCGTCCTCATGGGACCCGGACCGCGTGTTCTTCGAAATCCTCAACGAACCGGAGATGCGCGACCCCTACCGCTGGTACGGAGTAGAGGCCAAGTTAGCCGCGGCCATCCGGCGGGCCGCCCCGAAGAACACAATCATCGCCACCGGCGCGCGCTGGGACGACGATGACGACATGGTTTTCCTCGAGCCCCTCGCCGACACCAACGTCATCTATGTTTTCCATTTCTACGAGCCGCACATCTTTACGCATCAGGGCGCGACCTGGGGAGCATATTACTGGCATTGGCTGAAGGGCTTGCATTATCCGTCGTCGCCAGAAAATGCCACGCAGGTGGCGAACCTTCTTCCCGAAGCGCGCGATCGTTATCAAGTCATCCGCTACGGACAGGATCACTGGGACGCCGCGCGGATCGAAGCGGAAATCAATCAGGCCGCCGACTGGGGCAAGCAACACGGCGTGCCGCTGATCTGCAACGAGTTCGGCGTGTTCCGGGATTTCTCCGATCCCCAGGACCGCAACGCCTGGATCAAGGACGTGCGCATGGCGCTCGAGCGCCACAACATCGGCTGGGCCATGTGGGACTATGATGGCAACTTCGGCGTAGTTACGAAGAAAGACAGCAAGACTACGCTAGATGAAGGCACCGCAAAGGCTCTCGGGCTGCTGTGATCATCTGCCCCGAGAATCGGAGCCCCGCTCAAAATGTGCCCAACCATTTGACCGGCAAGTGGGCCGCGAGAGAGTTGGCCAGCCGTTCGTCGGCGGTGATCAGGTCCGTCTTCGATTGGACAGCCAAGGCCACGTAGAGGCAGTCATAAACGGACCGATCGTACGCAAACGCAATTCTTAAGGCCTCGGGCAGCAATCTGGCAGACGACACGGTCGCGAAGTCGAGAGCCCTCATGTCAGCCGCAACCGCCTCTGCCTCATCCTGACGCCATCTGTGCTGGCGTGCACCCTTCCGCAATACGTTTCCGATCTCAGCCCAGAAAACGTCGGGCACGATGAACTCGATTTCGCTGTCAACATAGCGCTTCAACAATCGCAAGGACTCGTCGGTGAACGGCTCGCGCGCCGACGGCATCGCCCACTTTATGGCGACGCTGGCATCTAAGACCAACGTGTTCAACGCTCGCGGTCCTCGCGAATCATCTCCTCCGCCGAGGGGAACGGGCCGGGAGTGAGAGGGGGCTTGGCTCGCATTTCAACCAGTCGGTCGTAGAACTCCTGCCGGCGCTTCAGTTCTGCCGCAGTCGGGATGTTCCGCTGCAAGAGCGCGATGACTTCGGCGGCAATCGACTTGCGATTGGCACGGGCACGCTTGCGCAGAGCTTTGTAGACTTCGTCGGGAACGTTCTCCACATAGAGGGTCGCCATAGGGATATCCTAGGAATAGTCTAGCATTTCCAAAGGGAGGAATAACCAGCAGTCTTGGGCGCCATCCTCTGACTTAATCGCGCGTATAACTATATAGCTTTACATTGCTATCCATCATGTGTATCATTGCTAAACATTATGGATTACGCAAAAACCCGCGCGGACGCTCAAGCCAGAAAACAGCAACTCACAAACCGTGCCCAGGCCATTGTTGAGGAAAAGAAACAACTCGATCACGAGGCGGAAAAGATCAAACGAGAGCTGATCGGCCTCGATCAAATCTTGGACGGCGTGGAATTTACGACAAGTGAAATTCCGCCCGACTTCGAACCTGCGGGGTTCACTGACAAGATCAGAAAGATACTCAGCGAGACTTCAGTCCCTCTGGTGCCCACTCAGATTCGAGATGCGTTGGAAGCAATCGGCTCGCGGGGAAGCTCCTCACGGAACCTGCTGATTAGCGTGCATACCGTATTGGAGCGCATCAAGGAAGAACTGGAAGAATCCACGACACCCGACGGCAAGGCCGCCTACAAGCGCAAGGCGCCGTGGCGGAGACTGGTCTCGGTGTCAGCATTGGCATCTGCTCCGATTGATCCGGCAAGACTACCCTCGAACATCGCCACCGCAATCTATGGCGTCACAGAGACTGCCGCGGTTGGCAATCAGTCACAGCCCAAGACGGTTGGACAGCACATGGCAGAACGAGGAGCTGAGGGCTTCAAGCCAAGACTCGGGAAAACCGTCATGCCCAAGAACTGATTTCGGACCTAAATACGAAAACCCCGCGGCAGCGGGGCCTTCAGAAAGGATGGAAACAGCATGGTCATTCGTATCAAGATCACCTTCGTTGCCGGTCAGACCGTAGAGATCACGGTCGAGCCTCCACCTTAGACCTCACTCAAGTTTAACTCCGTTCGCGGCTCGCAACCGCGGACGGGTTTGTTCCAACACAATTGTACATTCGAGCCAACAATCCTGTCTCCCTTTTCTTGACACCTCCGCCCTTCGCCCTTTATCCTAAGTCTTGCTCCTTGCGGTACTTACGCCTCTTGGCGTGCTTCCGCGGGCCTGGGTTGACACGGCTTAAGTTAGCCCGACTGGGTTGTCGTTGACGCGGAGGTTTCGCCATGTTCCTGGACATCCATGAATTGGAACGCCATCCTCTGGATTTTGAGGAGGTGTTTCAGCCCGGGGTCATCGACCTCGGAGGCGAAGCCCGGCAGCGCACGCCGCTGAAGACTAGCGGGCGCGCCGAGCTGGTCGAAGAGCATCACGGCAAGCACGAGGTTATTCAGGATATCCGGCTGCGCGGGCAGCTGTCGGCGGGGCTGGAACTGCAATGTGCCCGCTGCCTCGAGCCGGTGCCGCAGGAAGTAACGCGCGAGTTCGAATTGCTTTACCGTCCGCTCGGCGCCGACGCCGGACGCGACGAGCTTTCGGTGACCGATGCGGAAGCCGAGATCGGCTATTATCAGGGCGACGGAATTCTGCTCGAAGATGTCTTGCGCGAGCAGGTGCTGCTGGCATTGCCCCTGAAAGTAACCTGCCGCGAAGATTGCCGCGGCTTGTGCGTGCACTGTGGCAAGAATTTGAACGAGGAACAGTGTTCCTGCACGACCGCGGTGGTCGATCCGCGCTGGACGGCGCTGCGAGAGATTCGCAGCAAGTTGGAACACTGAGAGAAAGCTGTCAGCTATCAGCCGTCAGCTTTCAGCGATTAAAATGCAAGTTCGATTTAAACTGAAAGCTGACGGCTGATAGCTGACAGCTTCTTTCAAAAGGAATTCAAGACCATGCCTAATCCGAAACGGCGGCACTCCCAGAAACGCACTTCCACCCGGCGCGCCCACGACTTTCTAAAGGGGCCCAGCCTCTCCGAGTGCCCCAACTGTCACGAGAAAAAGATGCCGCACCGCGCCTGCTCCAAATGCGGCTACTATAAAGGACGCGAAGTCCTCGACGTAAAAGAAGCGGGCTAGCTTAAAACACCATGCCTAGCGTCATCGCGCTGGATGCGATGGGATCGGACCGCGCTCCCAAGCCTGAGATTGAGGGCGCCATACTGGCGGCGCGTCAATACGGCATGCGGGTTCTATTGGTTGGTCCGGAAGAAGTGGTCCAGACGGAATTAGTCCGTCATCCCGCGGCGGCGAGCCTGCCGATCGAAATCGTCCACGCCAGCGAATTCATCACCATGGAAGACAAGGTGGACGCGATTCGCGGCAAGCGCGATTCCTCTATGCGAGTCGGACTGCGCATGGTGCGCGAGGGCCAAGCCGCGGGCTTCGTGACCGCGGGCAATACCGGAGCGGCCATGGCCACGGCAAAAGTCGTACTGGGCGCGGTTCCCGGCGTGGATCGTCCCGCGCTGGCCGCGGTCTTCCCCACCGCTCCCGGAAATCCTGCCATGCTGCTCGCTGTGGGCGCGAACGTTGACTGCACTCCGCAGAATCTCGAACAGTTCGCAGTGATGGGCGACGTCTATTTTCGGGCCATGTTTGGGAACACGGCCGGAGACATGCATGGGAAGCGACCTGGAAAGACGGGGCCGCGCGTTGGTTTGCTCTCCATCGGCGAAGAAGAAAGCAAAGGCAACGCCCTCACGCTCGAATCCTTTCAATTGCTCAAGCACCTTCCCCTGAATTTTATAGGCAACGTGGAAGGCCGCGACCTGTACAACGGAAAGGTCGACGTAATCGTGGCCGACGGATTTGTGGGTAACGTGGCGCTGAAGATTTCCGAGGGCGTGGCCAATCTGGTCCGCACCGTGCTGAAGGAATCGCTGAAGGCGACCATCACGGCGCAAGTTGGAGCCTTGCTGTCACGCAGCGCGTTCACCGATTTCAAAAAGCGGCTCGATCACACCGAATACGGCGGCGCACCCTTGCTGGGAGTGAAGGGCGCGTGCATCATCACGCATGGCTCCTCGAATGCGAATGCGATCAAGAATGCGGTGCGCGTGGCGGCAGAATTTTCCGAACGCGGCATTAATGGATCGATCGAGCGCGGCCTGGCGGCCGTGCGGCCAGCAGCAACAGCTCAATTGAGCAATTGAGTAATTTAGTAATTGCGTAATTGAAAAACACGCGCTAAGCAGTCGCCTCGACAATTGCATAATTACTAAATTTCCCAATTACTCAATCATTCCAATGGCTGAAAACATCATCGCGTTGCTGTTCCCCGGCCAGGGCTCGCAGGCCGTCGGCATGGGCAAGGATCTCGCGGAGAAATATCCGCTCGCCCGGCAAACCTTCGAAGAGGCCGACGACGCCCTTGGCTACAAGCTCTCCACTCTGTGCTTCGAAGGCCCCGAGGATCAACTGCGCCTGACCGAGATCACGCAGCCGGCGATTCTCACTGCATCCACCGCGGTGCTGCGAGTTTTGGAGACGCGGATTCCCAAGCCCTGTTACGTTGCCGGCCACAGTCTCGGGGAATATTCCGCGCACGTGGCTTCGGGCACATTCAGTTTCGCCGACGCTGTCCGCACGGTTCGCAACCGCGGCAAGTACATGCAAGAAGCCGTGCCCGTAGGCGTAGGCACAATGGCCGCAATCCTCGGCATGGATCTTGAAAAAGTCGCCGCCGTCTGCCACGACGCGGCGCAGGGCGAAGTCTGCGAGCCGGCCAACATCAATTCGCCTGAGCAGATCGTCATTTCCGGTAATACGGCTGCGGTTGAGCGAGCAGCCAAACTGGCAGACGAACGTGGCGCCAAGCGCGCCAAGCTGTTGCCCGTCAGCGCGCCCTTCCATTGTTCGCTGATGAAGCCGGCGCAGGATCGACTGGCAGACGATCTCAATGCACTCAAGCTACAACCGCCGGTTTACCCCGTCGCATGCAACGTCGACGCCCAACTCGTGACCGACGATCTACGCGCCCGCGACACTCTTGTCCGCCAGGTCACGGGATCGGTGAAGTGGGAGCAATGCGTGCGCCTGCTGATTGCACAGGGCGTGCAAACATTCATCGAAGTCGGCCCGGGCAAAGTTCTCTGCGGACTGCTGCGGCAGATCGACCGCTCGAAGACCTGCCTGAATGTGAGCGACGATCCGACGCTCGTCAAGGTGCTGGAGTCGCTCGCGCAAACGCCTGTATAGTTTGCCCGTATCTGCTCAGCGAAAGATCAGCTCGCAGGGCGGATAGCTGAGCGTGTGGTCCGATTTTTCCACCCAAACCTGCGCATGTTGTGTGCGGTCGTTCACGATCACATCGACCACCACACCACTCCCGCTGCCGCTATCGCCGCGCCTTTCGGGGCAAGGGCTGGCCGCGTACACTTTCGCACTCTTGATCAGTCCCCACTCGCCGCCCGGCCCCCAGTCGCGGTAGAACTCGTTAAACGGATAGGTCGGATGATTCTGGGGGTGCTGCTGCCACTGCGGGTCCTGCATCCAGATGCCATAGGCAGTCTTATAATCCTGCGCCTGCAAGGCCGCGAAGAATTTTCCGACCTGGTGCTCTTCAGGCCAATAGCGATTCCACCAGGCCACGCCGGCCACGATCAACACGATGGCGCATATTGCAATGATTCGCTGGTTCCGTTTCCGCGCCTTTTGCGAGTCGTACTCTTGAGCGTCCAGAAGTGTCATACCTCTCTAGGATAACGGACACGGCGGACCGCTGAAAAGTTCCCAGAAGATTGGGCAATCGGGGTGATTAAGTCATTGGGTGATTGAGCGATTTGAAAACGGCTCCGCAGGTCATCAATCGCCCAATCACAAAATTACACAATTACTCAATCCCTCAGAGGGTCCGCTTGAACAGTGGGATGGCAATCCCCAGCGTGACCGCCGCGAAAATAGAGAGAAAGAGCATGTCGCCCCAAACGGCGGAAAGCGTAGTTTCCTTCAGCAGCAGACATTTGAAACCGTCGACCGCATAGGTGAAGGGATCGCACTTTGCGATGAAGCGCAGCCAGGGCGGAAACGCCTGGATGGGATAGACCGAGCCGCTGGGAAAAAACAGCAGCGTGTTCAAAATGCCGAACATGGCTCGGGGTACCAGCGGATCTTCAATCCGCACCATCAGCAGAAACATCATCGTATTGAACGCCAGCGAAGTCAGCACGATCATGATCAGCAGCCCGAACATCGTCACCGGGTTGAAAATCGTACCAATCCCCGCCATCAGCGATCCAATGATGACGATGATCACGCCCGTCATAATAGCCTTGATGGCTCCGGCCAAATTCAGGCCCAGCACCAATTCGAGCTTCGTGATCGGCGTGACCAGATAACCCTCGTGCACTCCGCGCGCCTTATCGTCGATATAGAGCATCCCGCCGCCGATCATCACCGACACGAACATCGCCAGCGCCAGCGACCCCGGCAGCAGATATTTCATGTACTCGATATAAGGATAGAGTTCGACGACATCGAGCGCCGTCTGCTGCAGGATGCGCGGCGAAACCACAGGCTGGTTCAGCGCGTTGGTCAGGTCGCTCAATTCCGATTCGACCGCTGAACTCATGAAGTTGTCGCTGTTATCGACGACCAGCGCGATGCGCGGATGGTTCTCCTCGTAGACCCGCCGCGAAAATTGCGGCGGAATGATGACCGCGCCTTCCAGCTTGCCGTTGCGCACATCCTCCCGGGCCTGCTTTTCGTTGTCGTAGTAGAGCGGGACGAAGGTACGAATGTTGGCGCGGACCGAGTCGAAAGCCTCGCGGACGCGGAGAGCTTGCGGACCGCCGTCCTGATCGACGATCGCAACCCGCGCATCGTGAATCTTTCCGCCGAACGCATTACCCAGAATGATCAACTGCACCAGCGGAAAAATCATCGACGCCAGCATCAGCGCCGGCGACCGAAAGAACTTGCGCATCTCGCGCTCGACAATGGCCATCATTCGATTCATAAGTCAGTCCTGAGTTCCGAGTCGCGAGTCCCGAGTTCGTTCGTGTCTCCTTCGAAGAGCCTGCCCACCGCCGCACCTGTTTCATCGAGTCTTTGAGAGGCTCTCGTGACTCGGAACTCGCGACTCGGAACTCGGAACTCGGCGCTCGCGACTCTACGGCTGCAGCCCTGGCCGCTGCGGCATCACAAACGCATACGCCTTTTGCAGTTCGTCGCGCAGCTGCCTGCCTGTGTAGTGCACAAACACGTCGTCGAGCGTGGTGTTCTGCACCGAGAGCGACTTCACTTGTACCTTATCGTGCACGGCCATCTCGACCAGTTCGGTAGTAGTCCGCGAACCGTTGCCAGTGAGCACGCGAAACATACCAGCGCCTTCGTGCTGCACCGACGTGACATCATTCAGCGCGCGCAGGCGCTGCTCCCAGTCAGCTGGAGGATTCTCAAACTGCGCTTCAATCACGTTCGATCCGGGAACGCTGGCCTTGAGGGCGCTGGGCGCGTCGAGCGCCACCAGCTTGCCGTGATCGACAATCGCGATGCGATCGCATAAGCGGTCAGCTTCATCCATGTAGTGCGTCGTGATCAGAATGGTCAGCTGCCGGTGCTCCTTAATATTGCCCAACATTTCCCAGACGGCAACGCGAGACACAGGATCGAGCCCGGTGGTCGGCTCATCCAGAAAAAAGATGTGAGGATGGTGCACCAGCCCGCGCGCAATCTCCAGTCGCCGCCGCATACCGCCAGAAAGCGTCTTCGTGGCCGCATCGCGCCATTTCGTCAGGTCCACGAGTTCCAGCAGTTCTTCGATCGACTTCTTGCGCTCCTTCGCAGGAACGTCGTAGAGCTTGGCATAAATATTCATATTCTCTTCGACGGTCAGGTCG